>Ga0209415_10000341_pt1 | contig 85146 bp, 63 predicted proteins | sample PeaSoiSIISIP2007_FD_187696 | JGI IMG/M metagenome (GOLD analysis project Ga0209415, IMG submission 187696) | Peat soil microbial communities from Weissenstadt, Germany - SII-SIP-2007 (SPAdes) (version 2) | ecosystem: Environmental > Terrestrial > Soil > Wetlands > Peat | place: Germany... | reverse complement strand
GCCGCAACTTATGATGTCGAGGGGAGTACAGGTCATTTTGCCCGGCGGGGGGAAGGTATTGCGGTAATAGCAGTCTCCGACACAATTGTTTATGTCCGAGCAGGTCTTCGAGTTGCCGCCATATGCCCCCTGTCGGGATACGCAGGCAGGTTTACTTGTTTCATTACAGCCCGCAGACGTACAGCAGGCTCCGTCCATGTTGTCGGTGATGACGGCAACGTAGTCGTTGTATTGCAGGTCCATGCTCAGCATGTACTTGTTCAGGGCTTTTTTCAAAAGGTCCGTTATGGTTTTGCCGATGAAAGTGCCAGGATCGAGGCCGATGCTTTCGAGCAGATCCCGGGCTGTGGAAGCCGCATCGAAATCCTTCGATCCCTGATACTTGATTTTTGAAACATAGCCAACATTTTCGCGGGAATTACAGCTGCCCCCTGGAGCTACGTAGTCGGACGAATCGGCGGCGCTCTGGTTAAACGTGCAGTTTAAATCCGAGCTTTGGAAGGAATAGACCAGGTCGAAGGCCCAGGCTTTGTCGATGTTGCTGAGACGAAACTCCACCTCCGCACTATCTCCCGGGTTGATGGTTGCGGTGCGGTCGCTTGAAATTGAGGAACCTGAGATAAATGTAGGCGTTTGAAAATCTCCATACTGATTTTTGTCGATATTGGTGAGCTGTATCGTCACCGGCACGCTTGACTGGTTGTAGATGTAGAAATCGTCGTTGTCCTGGTACATCGGGGTGGCACCTGCAGACTCGGTACTTTGCTTTTTGAGGTCGGCGGCGGCTGCGTCAGTAAAAAAGGAGGCAACGGTCATTATCGACACGAGGCATACAATTACCGATAGTCTCGAATTTCTTGTCATGAGTCGCTCCTCAGGCGGTCTTGCGGACCTGCAGATCTCGTTCCGACTTCTACGCTCCACGTTTGAATGAGGCACATCCAACTTGCCTCGGATTTTGAGAGGGTTACCATAAATTGATATACATCTTCAAGAGAGGGAAAACCCGTCGTCGACTACGGTAGTGTTTTCGCTACCGTACATTCATGCGCAGCCTAAAGCTCAACGGGCAAGGAGGTTCGGTCCCTCTGACGGCCATCTTCACGGCCGGGATGAACCGGGGCTTCCGCACGGTCACCGTCCCGCGGCTCACTTGGCGCTATCCTCCATGCGAGTCGCCATGGCGGGCCGGATTTAACTTTCAAAAGATCTTTAAGTGCCAAAACTGAACTTAATCCCTGGCACTTAGCGGATACCCCTTATGGCATAAAGTTCTTCGAACATCTTTATGTCCGCGACGGGATGGCGTGACCCGATGAGGAGATGGCTTGAAGGCGGACAGATTATCTTTTAGCCCGAAAAAAATATGGCCGGCAGAGGGGAAGATCGTCGGGTGGGATGGCTTTCCTTTCCGCACGGCACTATAGGCGTAAAACAGCCAAGAAGGGGGCTTAACGGATAGAACCGTGACCTCGGTCACCAATATAATAGAGGGAGAACCGCACTCTTTCTCCCCCGAACTGCCCGCAAATTCGTCATGTACTGCCTGTCAAACGATCATCTCACCACGGCACTCTCCGCCGCTAACTTGATAAGCGCTGGAAATCAGGAGCATCACCGGTTGGTCTCAAACTTGCAAAGTTGTCCTCCGATCAACTTCACCAACGGAGGAGAAGTGTCATGCAATGGTCGCTAAAAACCCGCCTCGTCGTCCCTGTTTTCCTGTTGAATTCACTGTTCATCGTCGGGCTGATCGCCTTCAGTGTACGGCGCCTGTCCGGCGCCATCCCCCCGCAGCTCATGCGCTCACTCATCATAACATCCGGTTCCGGCGGCCTCGCCTGCCTGATCGCCGTCGTCTGTACCATCGCGGCCATCGCCAACGAGCGTGAGAAGAAGCTCAAGCAGCTGAACAGCCAGGTGGAGGAGATCGGTCGTGGCCATATCCGGGTCCATACCGAGCAGCCCCAGGAGGTCGACGGCAGCCTGAGACAGATGGCCGCCTTCCTCGACCGGAGTCTGATGAAGATCATCGCGGCATCCGGCTCGATCCTCACCTCCACCAGCAACCTGCAGGGGACCGCGGAACAGTGCGCCAGCAATGCCTCCCGCCAGCAGGCCGAGGAGCAGAACATAGCCACGGCGGCCGAACAGATGTCGCAAACCATCGCCGCCATCGCCGAAAACGCCAGCACCGCGGCCCACACCTCCCAAAGCGCGTTGGGGGTGGTGGCCGAAGGGAAGGAGATCGTCGAGCGCGCGGTGGAAGCGGCGTCGAGGGTCGAGGAAAGCACCGGGGAATTGGCCGCGGAGATCGAGGGACTGACCGGCAGCGTCTCCGAGATCGGCGACATCGTCGCGGTCATCGAGGACATCGCCGACCAGACGAACCTTTTGGCCCTGAACGCCGCCATCGAGGCGGCCCGCTCCGGAGAACACGGCAGGGGATTTGCCGTGGTGGCCGACGAGGTCCGTAACCTGGCGGCGCGCACCATCAAGGCCACCGGCGAGATCTCCGGCAAGATCGCCGCCGTGCAGCGCGAGTCGCAGCGCGCCTCCTCGTCGATGCTCGAATCGGTGCGCGAGGTGCGCAGCGCCCAGGCCATGATCGGCGAGATGGAGGGGTCGCTCAAGCAGATCGCCGACTCCTTCGAGCAGGTGAACGACCAGGTGGCGCAGATCGCCACCGCCGTGGAACAGCAGACCGCCGCCAGCCACGAGGTCTCCGCCTCCATCGAGGCGACCTCGCAGATGTCCGGCTCGCTCTCCAGCGTCTCTGGCCGGGTGATGGACGAGGCGATGCGCCTTGGCTCGGTGACGGACGAGCTTTTGGTGGCCTTGGGCTCCTTCCGCCTGGGAAGCCACTACGCTGCCAGCGCCGCCATCGAGGTGGTCGCCGGCAGCGAGGCGCTCCGCTCGCTTGAGCGCGGCCGCCAGGAGCGCGCGCTACGCGAGGCCGGCGCCCGCCACCACTATGTCGAGCTCTTTTACGTTACCGACGCCACCGGCCGGCAGATCACCTCGAACATCGCCACCGACCCCGCGGCGGTAAACGCCTCCTACGGCAACGACGGCTTCGGCATGAACTGGGGCGACCGCCCCTGGTTCCGCGGAGCCAGGGAGAGCGGCGCCACCTACATCTCCGAGCTCTACCGCTCCGCTGCCACCGGTTCCTTCTGCTGCACGGTTGCCGTACCCATTCTCGATGCCCGCGGCGCCCTGACCGCCGTGCTCGGCGCCGACATCAACGTCAACAAGCTGACCGATCTCAGCTGACCGTTAGCCTCGTTTCCTTCCCAAGCCCCCCCACCCCCTATCCCCCCTCCCTCAAGGGGAGGGGGGATAGGCTCGCCCACGCTCCTGCCTGCCCGCCCGCTCACCGCTCACCGCCCCCCCTCCCCGAAGGGCCTGCCCCTCTTCCGGGAGGGGGATTACGAATGCCTTGATTTTCTTCGCACCATCCCCCTTGACATCCGGAAAACGATGCTTATTTTTGCCTCGGAAAGTGGCTCAACCCACCGATTCTAAAGGAAGGAGGTACTCCACATGGCAACCTGGGACGTATTCAAGGAATTGGGAGATCTGAGAAGGGAAATCGACGAGGCGTTTCGTACCGCAGGCTACAACCGGCCGTTTGGTCCGGCGTTCCTTTCGCAGGTAACGCCGCGCCGCTTCCCGCTGGTGAACTTCAGCGAGGACGAGGGGCATGTCTACATCGAGGCCCTTTTGCCGGGGGTCGATCCGAAGGAAGTAGATCTCTCGGTGTTGCGCAACAGCATCACCATCAGCGGTGAACGCAAACCGCTGGTCGAGCGGCAGGGACACATCGTGCATCGCGCCGAACTGGGAAGCGGCAAATTCTCCCGTACCGTGGAGGTGCCGGTCGACATCGACGCCAACAAGATAGCCGCCCAGTGCAAAAACGGCGTCATGCAGATCACCCTGGCCAAAGCCGAGCACGCCAAACCGAAAAAGATTGACGTCAAGGTTTCCTGACGAACGACTCTGACCGGAAAGGAGGTTCCAACCATGGCAGCAAACAGCATGACGGAAAGAAACAACGAAAGCAGCATGCAGACCCGTGAAGAGACGAGGTCGAACGAAAAATACATACGTCCTGCCGTGAACATCATCGAGACGGACGAAGGTCTCATGCTCACCGCCGATATGCCGGGCGCCAGCAAGGAAAACCTGGACGTCAGCGTGGAAAAAGGGATCCTGACCGTAGCCGCCCCGGCCGCCACCACCCTGCCGGGCACGGTAGCCTACCGCGAGTTCGAGCTGGCGAACTACTATCGCCAGTTCGCGATTCCGGAATCGCTCGACCACGCCAAGGCCAGAGCGGAATTCGTGAACGGCGTACTGACGCTGCAGATCCCGAAAGCGGAGGTCGCCAAGCCGAAACGGATCGAAGTCCAGATCGGATGACGGCAGGTCCCGACGGGGGACTGGCTCCGAAGGTGCCAGTCCCCTTCCTGTCGGAAAACCGTTGCCTCCCCACCGTCCTCACGCTATATTCACCGCCAGCCGCTTAAGCAGCACGAGGACAAGGTATGCCTTTCCACCCCCCCGACAGATCTCAGGTCATGCTCACGGTAGATGGCGTGCGCGCCGTGCGCCGCAGCCCGGAAGGCAACGACGTAACCCTGCTCGACGGCATCTCGTTTATCGCCTGCCGTGCCCGGGCCACCGTGATCATCGGCCCCTCCGGCAGCGGCAAGAGCACCCTGATCCGGCTTTTGAACCGCCTGGACGACCCCTCGGCCGGCAGCATCTTCCTTGACGGCCGCTCCATTCTGGAGCTCGACCCGCTGGAGTTGCGCCGCCGCGTGGCGATGGTGCTGCAAAAACCTTTCATGTTCGAGGGGACGGTGCTCGCCAACCTGCAGCGCCCGTTTCTGTACCGTACTACAGAGCCGCCCGCCGCCGACAGCCCGGAGGTGGCACGCGCCGCGGAACTCGCCCGCCTTTCTTCCGCCATGCTCGCGCGCGACGCACGCTCCCTCTCCGGCGGCGAACAGCAACGGGTGAACCTGGCCCGCGCCCTGATCGGCCGCCCGGAGGTGCTGCTTCTGGACGAGCCGACCAGCGCCCTGGACCGCCCCACCACCGACCAACTGGCCGCCACCCTTAACGACGTCTGCCGCGCAGAACGGCTCGCCATCGTCATGGTCACCCATGACCTGCGCCTGGCCGAGCACACCGCCGACCATCTCATCTATCTGGAACAGGGTAAGATCGCGGAGGAAGGGGTGGGCGCCGAGATGCTGGCCCGGCCCGAATCGGCGGCGTTCAGACAGTTCCTGGCGGGACCTGCCGCGTCGAAGGAGTAAGCCCGATGGAAACCCAGCACGTCGTGCCGATGGACCTCATGCAGCTAGGCTACGCCTACGGCTTGATCCTGCTTTCGGTGGGACTCGCGCGCCTGCGGCGCATCGGGCAGGAAAAGCGGCTTCTCTGGGATTCGCTGCGCATGGTGTTTCAGCTCCTTTTGGTTGGCTACCTGCTCCACCTGGTGTTCGCCGCCCGCTCCCCCTTGCCGGTGCTCTTGATGCTCGTCGCCATGACCGGCTTCTCGCTACAGATCGCCGGCACCCGCATCAAAAAGCGCATGCCCAAGTTCTACCGGGTGGTGGGAAGTTCCATCATCATCGGCTGCGGCGGGGTCACCTGCTACTTCTGTCTCCTGGTGGTGGGCTACACCCCCTGGTTCGACCCGCGCTACCTGATCCCCTTGGCCGGCATGATCATCGGCAACGCCATGAACGGCGCGAGCCTCGCCGCCGAGCGCCTTTCCGCCGAGATGCACGACCGGCGCGAGGAGATCGAGACCGCCATCTGCCTGGGGGCCAACGCCCGGCAGGCCTCGGAACCTGCGGTGCGTGCCGCCTACAGCGCCTCGCTTATCCCCACCATGAACACCATGGCCGCCACCGGCATCGTGGCGCTGCCCGGCATGATGACCGGCCAGATCCTCTCCGGCACCGAACCGGCGGTGGCGGTCCGCTACCAGATCGCCATCATGTGCGCCATCACCGGCGCGGTCGCCATCACCTCGTTTTTGATCCTCCTGCAGGGATACCGGCAGTACTTCTCCGACGCCCACCAGTTGAAAGGGTGACCACTGCAGTTCCTTCGCTGTAGGAGCGGGCTTCGCCCGCGATCGCGCCTAAAGGCGCTCCTACTTGCCCTGCCCGGGCAACCGGCAAGACCGATTCCCTTTGTCGCCCGCAACTGCTATAGTGGGCCGGCTGCCGTGGAACCATCAAAGGAGACAAGGTTTACCCATGCACGATATGCAAAAAAAGACCGCCCTCTTCACCCCCTACCAGAAATTCGTCATCGCCGTACTGGCGCTTTTGCAGTTCACCGTGGTGCTCGACTTCATGGTCCTCTCGCCGCTTGGCGCGATGCTCATGCCCAAGCTTGGGATCTCGACCTCGCAGTTCGGGCTGGTGGTCTCCGCCTATGCGGTCAGCGCCGGCTGCTCGGGGCTTTTGGCCGCGGGCTTCGCCGACCGCTTCGACCGCAAACGCATACTCCTCTTTTTCTACACCGGCTTCGTGCTGGGCACCCTCTGCTGCGGGTTCGCCGGGAGCTACCGCTTCCTGCTTTTAGCCAGGGTGTTTACCGGGGTGTTCGGCGGGGTGATAGGCTCGATATCCTTTGCCATCATCGCCGACATCTTCACGATGGAGGTGAGGGGGAGGGTGATGGGGTTCGTGCAGATGGCCTTTGCGGCCAGCCAGGTGCTCGGGATTCCGGTGGGTCTTTATCTGGCGACGGCCGTCGACTGGCACGCCCCCTTCCTGATGATCGCGGCGGTGGCGGTGCCGGTCGGGATACTGATCGCCGTGAAGCTGCGCCCGGTCACCGGCCACCTCGAGGTGAAGCAGGAAAAAAGCGCCTTCCTGCACCTGTGGCATACCGCCTCCAACGTCTTCTACCTGCGCGGCTTCCTGGCGACCATGCTGCTCGCCACCGGCGGCTTCATGCTGATGCCTTTCAGCAGCGCCTTCCTGGTCAACAACGTGCACATCCCGGAGACCAGGCTCTCGGTGATCTTCTTCGCCACCGGCGTGGCCGCCCTGTTCACCGGGCCGTTTTTGGGGAAGTTGAGCGACCGGCTCGGCAAGTACCGGCTGTTCGTGGCCGGAAGCCTGTTGTCGATGGCGATGGTCTTCGTCTACACCCACCTGGGGCCGAACCCGATGTGGGTGATCCTCGCCACCAACATCGTGCTCTGGGTGGGGATCTCCTCCCGCATGATCTCCTCCTCGGCGCTCACCTCGGGGGTGCCGGATCTCAAGGACCGCGGCGCCTACATGGGGATCAACGCCTCGATCCAGCAGATCTCAGGCGGCATCGCCTCCTGCGTGGCGGGGCTGATCGTCTATCAGCCGACCAAGACGGCGCCGCTCCAGCATTTCGATACCATCGGCTGGCTCACCATCGCCAGCATGCTCCTTACCATGATCATGATGTACTTCATCGACCGGCAGGTCGCCGCCAAACTGCAGATGGCGTCCGTGTAACGTGCGCGGATCAGAAGTGGTAGGCGGCGCCGACCCCGAAGAGCGCCTGGGTCCTGCTCTCAACGATCGGGCTGTCGCCCATCCTGCCGGTGATCTCCTTCAGGTTGCCGAAGGCGCGCAGCTGGACGTGGTCGGTGAGATGGTAGGTGAGCCCGGCGTGCAGGCCCAAGTCCTTGACCCCGCCTCCGGGTGTGAAGACCGGCAGCCCTGAGGCCGCAGACTGCGGCGCGTTGACGCCGAACCAGGTTTGGGCGAAGCGGGCGCTGGCGAATTCCAGCTCAGGTCCCGCGGAGAAATCCAGCAGTTTCGGGATCAAAGACCAGCGGTAATCAAGCTTCAAGAGACCGCTCAGACCGTTGCCGGTATGGGTCACCGCCTGCCTGAGCGTCCCCGAGGCGCTGAAGGCGCCGTAGCGGTAATGGGCAAAGAGACCGGCGGTGAGGCTCGGCTGGATGTCCCCGAGCCCGTTCAGGCGCGAGTCCTCGTCCTGGCGCCGTCCCCCCTCGAAGCCGAGAACCGGCCCGAAGTGCCAGTTGCCGAGGTTGAGCGCGCTCACCCCGATGCCGAGCGGGCCGGCGAAGAGGAGATCGCGGTAGCTGATGGCGGCGATCGGCACCAGCCGGGCGCGGTAAGCGGAGGCTCCCGGGTAGACGGGACTCGCCGCGACGCCGGCGCCGAGGTTGACGTTCCACCCTCCCTTGGCCGGCAGATCCATCAACCCCTCCTGCTCAAGCGCATCTTCCTGTAGCGTCTCGGCCCGGGCCTTGCCGGCGGCGAGCGCCACCCCGCAGAATAGCGCCACGCTCAAAAGCAGACGCGCCAGCTTTCCCCCCGTCGCCCCGGCGCTCCCCTCTGTGCGGACCCGCTCCAATTTTTCACGACCTTTCATGGCGCTCCCTCCCCAAAAAATTCCCGCTTGTCACCAATATTGCGGCGAGACTCCATAGGTAGTAGCAGATTGAGGAGCAAATGGGGAGCAAATAAGACAACATCGCCTGCAAACGCGGGACGTTCACAGCCCTCGGCCGAGCAGCCCTTCCTTGAGGCCTTGGTCCGCCGGCCGGTCACCCAGGTAGATGGCCAGAATGCCGGCGCCCAGCCGCCGGGAGGCGACCGAACCGAGGTCGGCGCCGTTGAGCCGGACACCGACCGCGCCGGCGGTAAACAGCAGATCGAGTTGATCGCCGCGTTTCAGGTCGTCGCGGAAGAGTCCCAGGAACTGCCGGAACTCCGCCGTGCCAAGCTGCTCCGGTGCGTTGTTGGCGAGTCCCTCCCGAAACGCCTCCCTGATCTTCTCCGCCTCCACCTTGGAGTGCAGGAAGTTCATCCTGATCAGCTTGTCACCCGGGTCGCGCAGCGCTTCGGCCGCGGTACTCAGCCGGTGTTCGGTATAGAGCGAGCCGACGTAGACCTTGACGAAGAATTTCTTACGGATGCCGCTGCCGTTTAAATGCAGGGTCTGCCCGTGTGCAGTCACCACCGGCTCGATTTTAACCCCGGCGATTTCCATCGCCCAGGCAACGCCGGCAATCGACAACGCGAGCGATAGGGCGCTCACCACTTTCATCTTATTCGTCCTCGTCCGGCTGTAGCGCCGAACCCGAAAATAGCGGCAGCGCATGGTCAAGCCCGGTGACCGCCGCCAACGTGCGCCCGCGCAACCCCGGCGTGCGCACCGCAGCCGGCAGGAGGAAATCGCGCAGCAGCCTTGAAAACGGCGACTGCGCGGCGACCATCCGGGTCAAAAGCTCGACCCTGCGCACCACCTGCCGGTCGATACGGTAACGGATGGCATGGTAGGACGGCAAGAGCTTGTTCCTGGCCAGTTCGGAGAGCACCCAGGCGTCCTCGATGCCGAGATTCATGCCGCGGGCGCCGATCGGGGAATGCAGGTGGGCCGCGTCGCCTGCGAAATAGACGTTCCCCACCGCCATGTTGGTCACCATGCGGTGCGATACGCTGAAGGAGGATTGCCACAGCGGCGCGCCTGCCTGCTTAGCCTCGGTCACTTGGGCAAGCGGCTCCGCCCGGTTGCTTATCACCCGCCAGAGTTCCCCGCCCGGCTGCATAGCCAGCGCCTCGTCCACCACGCGGATCATGAACAGAAACCTCCCCCCCGCAAAGAAGAAGACGTGGCCGTGATCCGGGGGGAGCCCGGTCTGCAACGGGACGTCGGCCAGCTGCCATTCCCCTTCCAGCGCCGCGCCCGGGAAATCTGCCTTAAGCTGTTGCCGGACCGTGCTGTGCGCGCCGTCCGCGGCCACCAGCCAGGCGCTGCGGGCGCTCTCCACCTCACCGCCCGGCAGTTGCAGCACCGCCTCGGCACCTTCCTGGAGGTTGCGGCACTCGACCAGCCGCACCCCGCGCTCGACCTCGACACCCGCCCGCGCCAGCGCCCGGCTCAAAAGCCGCTCGGTACTGGCCTGCGAAAGCGCCAGCATGAACGGGTACCTCGGGTGGATCCCCCCGAAGCCGATGGTCTCCACCGCGCCCCCCTGCCGGTGGAAACAGACCCCGCGCACCGGCAACCCCAGTTCCAGCATCTGCTCGGTGATGCCGGTCGGCTCCAGGATCTCCAGGGTGCGCGGGTTCACCGCCAGGGCGCGCGACTCCTCGCTGGGCCTTTGCCGCTGCTCCACGATGCGCACACCCCGCCCCTGCCGGCGGAGAAACAGCGCCGCCGCAAGCCCTGCCGGACCTGCCCCGACGACCAACGTCCCGTTTTCCCTTGCCATTACACCTCCCTTTCCACCTCCCCGGCGCCGGTCGCGGCCACGGCCGGACCACCAACCGGGGGAGCGGAAATCAATTACCACCATTAATTAACGCTTTACAAGCGTCATTCCTTACTGTTAAAATGCCGTCGGCAAGACTGAACTCTAATCCACCTCGTGCCGTTGTCAATGCGGGCTGCGCGCCGATTCACGATCGGGCGGCCCCCCGGAGCAGTATGTTGTTTCGCAACCCTCCCAGCATCCGCTTCCAACTCGCCTACCTGGTAGCCGCCTGCGTGCTGCCGGTTTGGCTGGTATCCGGCTTCGTGGTCTACCGCTCCTACTCCACCAGGACACAGGAGGTGAAGCGGGAGATGTTCGAGACGGCCCAGCTTTTGACCATGACGGTGGATCGGGAACTCTCCAAGTTCCAGGCGACCCTGCTCGCCCTTTCCACCTCGCAGGCCTTTCAGCAAGGAGACCTGAAGGGGATCGACCGTCAATTTCTGGCGCTTTTGCAGTTTTACCCGGGTGCCACGATCATCCTCACGGACGCAAGCGGCCAGGAAGTCGTCAACTCGCGGCGCCCCTTCGGCACCCCCCTCCCCAGGCGCACCAATCAGGAGGTGGTCCGCCGGATCTTCGCCTACGGCAAGCCGGTGATCAGCGACCTCTACCGGGGCGCGGTCACCGGGCTTCCCATGATCGCCATCGACGTACCGGTCCTGCGCGACGGCAAGGTCACCTACGCCCTCTCCATGGCCATCTCCGCCCAGCAGATGACCACGATCCTGACCCAGCTCACGCTCTCCCGTGGCTGGTACGGCACGCTGATCGACAAGCAGAAGCGGATCATCACCAGGACCATCGACTCCTCCCACTACATCGGCAAGGTCACCGCTCCCGCCTTCCGACAGGCGATCGCCAAAGGCCCGCTCGGGGTCTCCGAGGGGAAAAACCTGGGGGGGCGCGAGGTCTATTTCGCCTACAACCAATCGGCGGTATCGGGATGGACGGTGCTGGTAGGGGTGCCGAAATCCATCGTCATGGAAGGGATCTACGAGTGGGTCACCTGGGCGCTGTTCATCGCCGGCGCCATTTCCCTGGTCGGCATGGCCCTGGCTTTCAGCATCGCCAACCGCATCGCCTGGGCCATCCAATCGCTGGTCGAGCCCTCGCTCGCCATGGGACGCGGAGAGCCGGTGACCGCACTCGGTCCGCAATCGATCCTGGAGACAAGCGAGGTCGCCAACGCCATCGCCAAGGCATCGGGGCTTTTGCAAAAGCAGATCGCCACCATGCGCGAACAGCAGCAAACCCTGCAGCTAAACGAGCTAAAATACCGCATCGTGGCCGAAAACACCTACAGCATGGAGTTCTGGCTGTCGCCGCAAGGACGCTTTCTCTACCTCTCGCCTGCCAGCCGGCGCATCACCGGCTACGATGCCCACGAATTCCTCGCCGACCCGCAGTTGCAGGAGCGGATCGTCCACCCCGAAGACCGGCAGCGGTTCCTCGACTACCTGGCCGACGCGCAAAAGCTCACCGCCTGCTACGAAGCCGAATTCCGCATCGTGCGACCCAACGGCGGCATCCGCTGGGTGAGCTTCATCTGCCAGCCCATCTACAGCGAAGAGCATGCCTACCTGGGCCTGCGTGGCAACTACCGCGACATCAGCGACCACCGCCGGGCGATGGAGGCACTGCGGGAAAAGGAGGAGCTCTACCACGCCATTTTCGAGAGAAACCGGGTGGTGAAACTTTTGCTCGAGCCCTCCACCGGCAGCATCATCAACGCCAACTCCTCGGCGGTCCGCTTTTACGGCTATCCGCTCGGCGAATTGCGCGGCATGACCGTCTGGGACCTCACCGTCCTCCCCTCCCCGAGCATCGACGAGCGGAGCGCCTTCAAGGAGGAGATCGCGAGCTTTTATTGCCGGCACCGGCTGGCAGGGGGGGTGATACGGGACGTGGAGGTGTACTTAAGCCCGGTGGAGATCGGCGGCCGCTCGCTTTTGCACTCGATCATCCACGACGTCACCGACCGCCGCAACGCGGAAGAGGCCCTGCGACGGGTACTCAAGGAACAGAGCATCATGCTGGAGAACGTGGCGGCCGGCATCTGCTTCCTGCAGGAGCGGCGCATCAAGTGGGTAAACGCCTCCTTCTGCAAGATCTTCGGCCATAGCGTGAAGGACCTGATCGGCGCCTGCTCCCTCATGCTCTACGCCTCGCTCGACGACTACGAGGCAGCGGGGCTGGAGGCTTACCCCTCCCTGGCGGCGGGCAAGACCTTTTCCAAAGGGTTCACCATGTGCCGCAAGGACGGCTCGCAGTTTTACGGGATGCTGACCGGCAAGGCGGTCAACCCCAGCGAACCGCACACAGGCAGCATCTGGATCGTCACCGACGAGACCGCGCGCCACGAGCTGGAAAACGAACTGCAGCAGAGCAAGGAGGCCGCCGAGGCCGCCAACGTCGCCAAGAGCGAGTTCCTCGCCAACATGAGCCACGAGATCCGCACCCCGATGAACGGCATCATGGGGATGACCCAGCTGCTTTTGGAGGGGGAGCCGAGCGAGGAGCAGAAGGAGTACCTGGACGACATCATGACCTCGGCGCGGACCCTCCTCTCGCTGATCAACGACATCCTCGACCTTTCCAAGATCGAGGCGGGGAAGCTCGAACTGGACCAGAAGCCCTTCCGGCTGGCCGAGACCATCCGCGACGTGATCAAGTCCCAGATCGGCCCGATCGGCAGGAAGGGGTTGGGGATCAGGACGGAGCTCGCCTCCGGGATGCTGGAGAACCTGGTGGGAGACCAGCTCCGCCTGAAGCAGATCCTGCTCAACCTGGTGAGCAACGCGGTCAAGTTCACCGCCCGGGGGACGGTCACCGTCGCGGCCTCCGTCACCGAGTACGGCGACGGCATGGCCTTGGTGGAGATCACCGTCAGCGATACCGGCATCGGCATCAGCAAGGAGAACCTGCAACGGATCTTCATCCCCTTCATCCAGGCCGAGGCTTCCATCAGCAGGACCTACGGCGGCTCCGGCCTGGGGCTTTCCATCTGCCGCAGGCTCACGGAGCTTATGGGCGGGAACATCTGGGCTACGAGCAAGGAAGGGGAGGGAAGCTCCTTCCACGTCCGCCTGCCGTTCAACGTGGAGGAGACCGCGGCAGACGGAAGGGGTGCGGAAGCCGACCCGGGCAGGTCGCCTTCCCGCCGCGCGCAGCGCTCAGGCAGAAGGCTTAAGATCCTGATCGCCGACGACAACGAGGTCAACCTGAAGTTCACGGTGCAACTGCTCAAGCTGCGGGGGCACGAGGCGGTGAGCGCCGCCAACGGCTACCAGGCCATCGAGAAGTGGCGCAACGAACCCTTTGACCTGGTGCTGATGGACGTGCAGATGCCCGAACTGGACGGCATCGAGGCGATGCGCGCCATCCGCTGCGAACAGCAGCGGTCGGGGCGGTGCGAGCCGATCATCGCCCTGACCGCCTTCGCCCTGCGCGGGGACCAGGAGCGGATGTTGGAACAGGGCTTCGACGGCTACGCCTGCAAGCCGCTCAACATGGAGGTGCTTTTCAAGGACCTCGCCGCCTTCTTCCCCGACCTTTGCGCCGACTGACGCCCCCGTCTCCCCGCCCCGGCTGGCTAAAACGGCGCCCACTCCGCCTCGCCCCCCTCCCCCTTCGCTACCCGGAGTACGGCGAGCTTCCTCCCCTCCGGCTGGTCGCCGTAGCCGGTTGCCCGGGCTGGCGCTCCTGCCTTGCTGAGACGCGGCAGGGGCGCCGGGAGCGCCTCGCGTCCCCCCTGTCCGCGTGACGCCGGCTTGCGCCCCCGCTCCTCCTCCAGCGTGAACCTGCTGATCGCCTCCACCAGCACCTCGGCCTGCTCCTGCAAGCCCCCCGCCGCCGACGCCGCCTCCTGCACCAGGGAGGAGTTCTGCTGGGTGATCTGGTCCATGGTGGCTATGGCCACGTTGACCTGCTGGATGCCGCCGCTTTGCTCGCTGGAGGCGGCGGAGATCTCCGCCATGATGTCGGTGACCCGCTTGATGGAGCTGACGATCTCGTTCATGGTGTCGCCCGCCTCCCCCACCAGCCGCCGTCCGCTTTCCACCTTGTCCACCGAATCCACGATCAGCGCCTTGATCTCCTTGGCCGCCGCCGCGCTCCGCTGGGCGAGGTTCCTCACCTCGCCTGCCACCACCGCGAAGCCGCGCCCCTGTTCACCCGCACGTGCCGCCTCCACCGCCGCGTTCAGCGCCAGGATGTTGGTCTGGAAGGCGATGCCGTCGATGACGCCGATGATGTCGGAGATCTTCTTGGAACTCTCGCCGATAGCGTCCATGGTCCCCACCACGTTGCCGACTACCAGGCCGCCGCGCTTGGCCACCTCGTTGGCGGTGATCGCCAGCTGGTTGGCCTGCTGCGAGTTGTCCGCGTTCTGCTGCACCGTGGAGGTCAGCTCTTCCATGCTGGCCGCCGTCTCCTCCAGCGAGGATGCCTGCTCCTCGGTGCGCTGGGCCAAGTCGGTATTGCCGGTGGCGATCTGTTCGGAGGCGCTGGCGATGGCGGCGGCGGAGGCCGAGACGCTGCCGACGATCTCGCGCAGGTTGTCCACCATGCTCAGGAAGGCGTTCCCCATGAGATCCCGCTCGGAGGCGGGGGTGATCTCCACCGTCAGGTCCCCCTGCGCTATGCGCTGGGCGTGTGCGGCGAGGTCCCTGAGCTGCGCCACCATCTTCGACAGGGCAAGCATCAGCTGGTCCGCCGCCGAGCGCGGCGTGATCTGTACCGACAGGTCCCCCCGGGCGATCAGTTCCGCCGTCCCGGTCACCGTTTCCAAAGCCTTTACCAGCTCGTTCAGGTTGTTCTTGATCTCGTTAAAGTCACCCCGGTAGCTCTCCGTGATCTGGGGAGGAATTTCTCCCTTGCTGATCCGGTCCACGTATTCGGCGGCGACGTTCAGGGGACCGACCACCGCGTCCAGCGTCCGGTTCATCCCCTGCACGATGCCTCGGAACTCGAAGTCGATCTTTTCGGCATCGCCGCGGGTCGCCAGTTCACCGCCGGTCGCCGCCTCGGCCAGCCGCTCCGCCTCGGCGACCAACGTTTTCAGGATAGCGGCGATCTTCCTGGAGAGGAAAAAGGCCAGGGTGACGCCAATGGCAAGGATGGCGGCAACCAGCAGGGAAAGACGCAGCAAAACCCGGTTGGTGACGGCGCCGATGGTCCCCTTCAACCGGTCCAGCCGGGCATAGCCGTCCGTGGCGAAATCGGCCGCCGTTTTTTCCATGCGATGCACGGTGTCCTTGTACGGCACCATCGCCGCGTTGCCGGCGGCAGGAGTCGTGACGTGCCCTTCGCGGATCGCCTGGTAGACCTTGGGGAAGCCGGCGCGGTAAATGGCGAGATCGGCGTTGAGCAAGCGCAGCGTCTCCCGGTCTGCCGGCAGCACGATCACCTTTTCCACCGTCTGCAGCCTCTTTTCCACCGAGGCCTCTTCCTCCCGCCATTTCTCGAAATACTCCTCGGCCTTTTTCGGGTCACTGACGTTCAGGATGGCGTCTTTCTCGAAGCGCCGCATCGCGATGATATTGGCACGCGCGCGGCCTGCGTGCTGGGCGATCACGCCATCGCAATCAAGCGATTTACCCACCTGCGCGTTGATGGTTTCCATGCCCCAATAGCCGGTGACCGCAACCGTCACCACCAATGCGAGCAAAATCCCGAAAGCACAGCCGACACGATTACCAATGGTCATCTGCCCAAGCCTCATCGTTGCCTCCTGGTTTGCTGTTACCATTATTAGCATCCAGACGGCACCCCGTTTACACGAACCGGGCCAACGGCTAACCAGCTGAAATAACGATAGCGGCCATCGCTTCTCCGATTGCGCTTCACGAAATAAGTTCGTGCAAAAGTTCTAATCTTTCTGTTTTATTCTGAAGATTCGGGTAGTTGAGGCGCAGACACTGCGGGTAAGATTTACGCTGGAAGGAAACTTTTACTAGGCGTTAAATTCGGCCACTAAAAGACGAAAGGGGGACTGGCTCCACAGGAGCCAGTCCCCCTTTTTCATACCGGGACCCGACGATCGAAAGTCAACGCCGCAGACTTGAATGAGCACCCGCCCCCGGCATCGATGCGGACGGTCAGACCGCGATTACGCAAGCCTGAAGCGGCTCACCAGCTCCTGCAACTCCGCGGCCTCGCGGGTCAGCTTGGAGGCTGCCACGGATGCGCGTTCCGCCCCCTGGGCGGACTGGCTTATCACCTCGGTGATCTGCAGGATGTTGCTGGTCACCTCTCCGGTGGTGGCGGTCTGCTGCTCGGCAGCGGTGGCGATCTGGTTGATCTGCATGGTCACCTCGTCGACCCGCCCCATGATCTCCTTCAGCGCGCCTTCCGACTTGCGGGAGGAGACCGCCCCCTTCTCCACCTCGGCTACCCCCTCGTTCATCACCTTCACCGCTTCCCGGGTCTCGTTCTGGATCGCCTTGATCATCTCCCCGATCTCGCGCGTGGCCTTGGTGGTGCGCTCCGCCAGGGCGCGCACCTCGTCGGCCACCACGGCGAAACCGCGCCCCTGTTCGCCGGCCCGGGCGGCCTCGATGGCGGCGTTCAGCGCCAGGAGGTTCGTCTGGTCGGCGATGTCCTCGATGGTGCCGACGATGGCGCCGATCTGTTCGGAACGGGTCCCCAGAGCCTCCACCGTGCCGGCGGTGCGCTGCACCCGCTGGGCGATGGCGCTCATGCCGGTTATGGTGTCGTTGACGATCTCCGCTCCGGCGGCGGCCGAGGCGGTGGTTTGCTGCGAGGCTTCCGCCGCCATAGTGCAGTTGCGCGCTATGTCGCAGGAGGTGGCGGACATCTCTTCGCTGGCGGTTGCCACCGTGTTGGTCTGGGCTGCGACCTCTTCGGCACCGGTCGCCATCTGCACCGCGGCGGAGTGGAGCTCGTTGGAGGCGAGAGAGATGCCGCCGGAGATCTGCACGGTGCGGGTAATCATCTCCTTGAGATTTGCCACCATCTCCCTCATGGCCGCCATCAGTTGCCCGGTCTCGGTGCCGTCCACCTCGCTGATCTCTACGGTCAGGTCCTTATCCGCGATACGGTTCGCCGTCCTGATCGCCGTCTGCAGCGGACCGGTAATGCTCTTAAGAATCCAGGGGAGGGCCAGGGCGGCGATCGCCAGGGAGAGGGCCACCAGGGAGATGATCACCATCCTTCCGGTCCCGGCGGTGTTCCTGGTAGCCGCTCCCGCCAGGGCCGCCTCCTCTTCGACGTGCGCCTCCAGGTCGTTGAGGGCGTCCAGGAATGCCTTGCGCAGGGGCCTGAGCCGCACCATGGTCTGCTGGGCGTCCGCCTTCTTCCCCGCCCGCAACTGCTCCATGCAGAGATCCCTCTCCTTCATGTAGACGCCGCGGCGGTCGTAAACCGCCTGGAAAAGCGCCTTACCCTTTTCCGCCTGCAGGGAGTCTTTCAGCTTCTGCATGCGCTCCCCGGTGGCCTTGCGGTTGACGTTCATCTGTTCCAGGAATCCGTTGGCCTCCTCCTGCGTCGACGCCAGGGCGGCCTCGTCCAGGGAGATGGCCGAGGTCATGATCGCCCCCTTGATGTTGTGCACCCATCCGCTTTGCGGCATGCGGGTGCCGACCACCGAGGCGACCTGACCGTTTACTGCGGTAAGCGCGTACACAGCGGTGAGCGCCACCGCGACGACCGCCAGGATGATCGCCGTAACGCCGACGACGAGTTTGGTCTTGATCGATATCCTCTGCATGCCCTTCCCCCTTCCTTGTCCGTCGTACTTGGCCGGAGCTGCCGCTTGCGCGCGATCCGCTCCCTGCCAGGTCCCGGTCTTCTGCGTCCGGTGGCTAGCCGGCCTGGAGCAGCTCGGCCTTTTCGTCGGCGCTGAACAGCTTGTTCAGGTCCAAAACGACCAGCAGACGCTCGGCGCGGTTGATCACGCCGGTGATGTATTCCTGCGCCGTCTGCCCCTGCAGCATGCTGGGGGGGGGCTGGATCTCGGCAGCCGATACCCTGATCACCTCGGCGACCGCATCGACCACGAAGCCAGTCAGCCCCTCTCCCACCTCCATCACCAGGATCCGGCTGCTGCGGTCCTTGGCACGATCCTCCAGCCCGAAGCGCTGGCGCAGGGAGACGATCGGCACCACCGTCCCGCGCAGGTTGACGATGCCGGCCAGCGCGGCGTTGGTATTGGGCACCTGGGTGATGGTCGGGACGCGGATGATCTCCCGCACCGCCAGCACGTCGATGCCGTATTCCTCGTTTGCCAGTTCGAAACTAACCAGCTGAATGATCTCGTTTTGCCGCCTCTCCTCGGTTGTCACCGGCACCAAGTTGCTCACCTTGATCTCCTTTATTTTCAGGGCGACGAAGCCCGCCTCTGTTGCTGGGAATATACCAACGGCGCCCGCTGCCTAAGCTTTCTTGCGGCACAGTTCGTGGAGCCACAGCTCAAGCGCTCTGCGTACCGGCAGTCGAACACGTTGCAAGCCGATTGGTTGAGGTGCCGCCGAGACTGGGCCGGGCTTGCAGCCTTGGATGCTACCCTACCAGCGTAAATGGTCACGGCATATACCCGGCAACCGGGTATTTTCGGGGTAGTCAGGGGAGGGAAGAGCCGACGGGGGTCGGAGAGGTCGGAGATTTGATGTCCTGTTTTCGCAGTTCTATCTTCAAAACTTGTAAGTTCCCCGGGCCGAGAAGTAGTTTACGTCTTCTCCGGGACCGCTTTCCTTCAGGAAGCTGCCCGCAAAGAAATGGGTATAGGCGGCGCTGAAGGTGAGGTGGCGATCTACCTCCCGGGCGGCTTCCGTCGAGAGGGCGCTACCGACGTAACTTGCACTGCTGGTTTGTCCGGAACGGATCAGCGTGCCAGCAGCCACCCCGTAAACTCCATCCTGCACGCTTTGACGCCAGAAGAAATATGAATTGCGCGGCGGGCTATGGTGAAAGAAGCTGCAGCAGTTGTTCGAACTCCTGGCGCTCCAGGCGAACCGGCGGCATTTCGGTTACGGGACGGCTCTTCCGGGGGTTGTCCAGCCACTTTGCCAGGGCGTCGGGAGTCCAGGGGCGGCCGCCGTTGGTGAGAGGGTAATACTCGGTGAGGAGTCCTGAAAGGTTGGGGCCGATGTTCCCCTTCCCCAACCCTCCGTACTTGCGGCTCAAAAGCTTGTGACAGGGGGCGCACTGTTTCTCGAAGACGTTTTGCCTGCGGCCGGCCGCCTCCTCGAAATGCACGAGCTGCGGCCGCTCCCCCCTTTCCCTCGCCCGCGCCCTCCCCGCCAGGATCGCATTCACCAAGGCCACGATCTTCGCATCATCCATGCGGAAATCGGGCATGAACAGCGCCGGGGACCGGATGGCGTCGTAGAGTTCCTGCGGCTCGGTCTTGGGGGGCAACCGGTCCAGGTTACTCGCCAGGGCGTTCCCTTTGCCGCCCACGGTATGGCAGCGCCGGCAGGCAAACCCCTGCACGAGTTTTTTTCCCCGCTCGACCGGCTCAGATCCGGGGATGGCAAAGTGTGCGAAGCGCCCCGGGACGAGCCGCTGGTGTGCGATGCGCAGCCGGTCGGAACGGTCGTCCCCCCGGTGACAGCCGACGCAGTTCCCCATGTCCCGGTAGTGCGGACGGTGGCAGTGCAGGCAGGAGCCCCCGCCGGCTGCGATTGCGGCCCCGCCGGAAACGAGCAGGACGCAAAGGGCGATCAGAAGGGCGCGAGGAGCTGCCAATTTTTTCCCCTGAAAAAGTAAGCGACTACGGTCAGGGCGGCGATGGCCGCCACGGCCAGCAAGGAGACGATCTGCAGCGGGCGCTCCCCCCGGGGAAACCAGGCCGCCGGGCGCTCGCGGTCCACCGGCAACAGCCAGGGAAGACAGACGAAGCAGGCAGCCAGGCCGAGCACCGCATAGATGAGGTATTTCGAATAGCTGACCAGTTCCTGGATCCAAAGCAGGAACCAGGCGGACTTGGCGGGGTTGGGAACCCGGCCGATGTCGGCCTGCTCCTGCAGGGGGGCGGGGATCAGGGCGGCCAAAAGCAGCACGCAGACCACGAAAAGCGCCGTGGACAGGCGCAGCAGACGGAAGAAGTGCGGCGAGCTCGGCAGGTAGTCGCGTCTCATAGGTAGGGAAGGACTCCTTTCTCCTTGCGGATGCGGTAGAAATGCAGAAAGCAAAGGGAAAGGGCGCCCACCGGCAAAAGGAGGATGTGCAGCACGTAGAAGCGCAAAAGCGACAGCGGCTCTCCCACGCCGTCCGGCACCAGAAGCGCCCGGAGCGCGCCTCCCCCCGGAAAGGTGGTCAGAAGCGCCATGCCTGTCTGGGTGGCCCACAGGGCAAGCTGGTCCATGGGGAGCAGGTAGCCGGTATAGGCTTCGAACACCGCCAAAAAGAACAGCGCGCTGCCGAGCAGCCAGTTGAGCTCGCGCGGGCGGCGGCAGGCGCCGGTCAGGATCACCCTGAGCGTGTGGAGCAGGATCAGGACCAGGAACAGGTGCGAGCTTAGCCGGTGCAAGCTCCTTACGTAGGCACCTCCCCGCACCGACGACTCAAGCGACAGGATGGAGGAGAAGGCGGCAGCCGGTGTCGGCTGGTAGTAGAGCAGGAGCAGCACCCCGGAGAGCATCAGCAGCAACAGTGCCGTAAAGGCAAGCCCCCCCAGGCAAAAGGTGTACGAGAGGGTGAGGTTTCTCCTCAGCACCACCCGCGGGAAAAGATGCCTGACGAATTCCTCGACCACGAAACCTCCTAGACCAGCACCTCGTAACGCTCACCGCGCAATTCCACCCGATAACGCTCAAGCGGGCGGTCGGCCGGTCCCTTCAGCACCCGCCCCTGCCGGTCGAACCTGCTGCCATGGCAGGGGCAGACGAGTTCGCCCGGAAAGACCTGGACGGTGCACCCGAGGTGGGTGCAGACGAGGTTCAGGGCGTAGACGGCCCCCCCCTCCCGGATCACCGCCACCCGCGCCTCCCGGTAGACCAGGGCGCCGTGCTCCGGCAGTTCCTCCCGGGGGACGGCCACAAGCGTCCGCTGCCGCCTGGCCCGCGGCGTCAGGTAGCCTCCCAGCAGGAAGAGCCCCCCCAGCGCGGCGACTAGCGTGCCGAGGAATTTTCGACGTGATCGACCAGTGTCTGCCATTTTTCCAGGTATGCCCTCAGATAGGCCGGGCTCTTCAGCGCCAGCCGGCGATAACGCTCGTCGGGAAGGAACGCGCCGTTCACCACCCGCTGTCCCTCCCGCTGCCAAAACGACGGCAGGCTCAGGCCGTCTTTCTTGAGATCGTAGATCCGGTCCTGGTCGGCCTCCCCGAGGAAGCGGCGCGGGTTGTCGTGGCACCCCTCGCACATCACGGAACCGCGCCGCACCGTGTGCGGGAAAAAGGCCTTCCACTCGGCCGCCAGCAGCCGGTTCTCCCCACCGACCGGCCGGTCGCGCACGATCCGGGTAAAGTAGGCGATGAACTGCGGGCGGATCGGACTCACCTTGCCGCGCGAATTCACACCCAGCGGCGGGGAGTCCTGCTTCTTGAGGTAGACGCTCTTCACGTACTCGCCGGCGTTTTCCTTCAGTTCGTAGGACTGCTGGGCCGGGCTGTCGGTGAAGCGGAGGTAAAAGGTGCCGTATTCCTGGGGCGCCCAGGCCGAGTGGCAGGCGTAGCACTCAAGCCTTTCCAGGTGGGCGGCGATACGGTGCTCGGGGACCTTGCGGCTCACCTTGTGGCAGTCCACGCACCCCTTGGCGGCGCTCCGGCCGGCGGCCAGGCTCGCCATCGAGTGGCAGGCGCCGCAGGGGATCCCCGCTTCGGCGTGCACGTCCGGGGCCATCTTCAGGAAGTTCTCGCCGTAGGCTGTCTCCCCGCGCTGGTAGCGCAGGCTCTCCTCGCGGGGGGCCATGCCGTAATAGTCGGTACCGACGAAATACCCCTTGTGGCAGACGAAGCAGCTCCGGTCGCGCGGCCGGGCGAGGCTGTGGCCGCTGCCGTGACAGTCGCCGCATCCCGTAAGGTGGCATGAGGCGCAGTTCTTGCCGTAGAAGCCGGCGTCCCCCTTGGCGAAGCTCCGCTCGACGAACTGCCGCTCGCGGCTTTTGGTCGCCATCGCGTGGTCGAAGAGCGCCGCATACCCGCGGTGGCAGCCGACGCAGCCCGCAGCGCGGTTTTCGGCCGAGGCGGGCTTAAAGAGCGTGTCGACGTCGTCGCCGTGGCAGGAGCGGCAGGGAAGGTTCGCATGTTTCCCCTGCACGCTGACCCGGTGACAGACGGCGCAGTTTTCCCCCGCACCCCGGCCGACCGCAGCCTGCGCGACGCTAGCGCCCAACAGCCAGCTGGCGGCGATGCAGAGCGTCACCCAGCGCGCCATGGTCGAGCTCCTTTCGATAGATGGGATCGGCGGCCCGGTCGTGGCAGACCAGGCAGAGGTTGACCGCGAGCGTCCGCCGCACCTCGCCCCCGTTCAGCGGGCGGGAACGCTCGCGGGTGATGGCCGAGTAGGCGTGCACCTTCCCCTCGCGCAGGGCGAGGAAGCCGTCCAGAGGCTTGTCCGCCGACAGGTCGCAGATCAGGGTGCCGTTTATGTTTCCCCCGGAGACCTCGTGCTGGCCGAACCCCAGGAAGGCGGGGTTGCCGTGGCATTCGCGGCACCCCACCGCCTTCTTGCCGGTATTGTGCGAGTAGAAGGGGGCGAAGCGGAGCTGGCGCTTTCCCTTGAAGCGCGCGACGTACTCCCGTTTCGAGCTGCTGCCGTCAGGCTCGATCACCGAGATGAAGGTCTGGCAGCCGGGGGTGACCGGCGAGATGCGTCCGCGCTGGTTGAGCGCCAGGGGGAACGGGTAGAGCATGCGGTAGTCCTCGGTCTCGCTGAAGCTCCCCACGGTCTCCTGCCCCTTGACGAAATCGGTGGCCGTACCGGTCTTGTCATAGGTGGTATGGCAGCCGTAGCACTGCACCACGGTGCGCGAATGGCAGGCGTAGCACTCCATGCGGCCGTGGCCGAAGACGGTGTGCTCGGCAGACCCGGTGACAACCTTGCTTTTAAAGAGCTTGCCGGAGCGTTTCCCCAGCACCCACACCTGTCCGCCGCGGTAGAAGACGTTCGAGTAGGGGCGCCCCTTGGCGGTCAAAAGCATCTTCATCCCCGGCCGCATCGGCATGCGGTACCCCTTCGATTCGCGTACCGGCTCCTCGTTCTCCCGCTCGATCTCCCGGTAGCGGGGGAGCGTCTTGCCGCCGTGGCAGTCCTCGCAGGCGATCTCGGTCTGCAGATACATGTTGCGGTAGGCGTAGCCGTCCCCCATCACGTCGCGGGAGGTGTGGCAGTCGATGCACTCCATGCCGGCCGAGAAATGGACGTCGGCCGCGATGTGGGTGGCATTTCTCTGGCCGCTCAGCATCACCGGCCCCGGCGACCCGTTTCCGGTCGGCACCAGCGAGTTGTTGCCGTCGTAGAGCCCGGTGTAGGAAAGGGCGATGCGCCCGCTGCGGTTGTGGCAGCGCAGGCAGACGCCGGTGTCCGGGAGTCTCTCCAGAGTGTGGCTGGCCGAATGGGGAGCCTTGCCGCGCAGAAAGGGGTCGGTACCCTGGTAGCTGCCGCTGTCGTTGAAAGGAAAGTGGCAGGCGGCGCAGCCGGAGGCGTGACCGGCGGCGAAGACGTTGCCCGATTCGCGGGCGACGTGGCACTGGGAGCAGAACTTGCGGTAGAGCTCGCCGGACAGGTGGTCGAGTTCGGCAACCGGTTTGAGCGTCTGAGGCCGCCCCTTGGGGTCGGAGACCTCCCCTCCCCGGCTCGCGTAGAGCTTGCCGTCCATCCCCTCCCAGGTGAGCTGGATGTTCCTGATCATGCCGGTGTTGGTGTACATCAGGGCGCTTTGCACCCGTCCCAGCTGGTAGCGGTGGCAGGCCCCGCAGCTCTTCTCCCACTGTTGCGGGGCGGCGGGGTTCCTCGGGCCGTACATGCCGAGGTGGGCGCTGTGCCGGTTTTTCTCGCGGGGGTCGCCGCCGTGGCAGGAGATACAGTCGGCGTGATTTGGCGAGGCCTGTTCCAGGGCGCTGTGACAGGCGGCGCACTCGCTGGTATCGGCGGTGCGCCGGGTGCAGCCGCAGGGAAGAAGCAGTGCCACGAGAAGCCACAGGAAAGATAACGCCGAAAGGGGATGCTGCGCTGGGGTCATGCGTCCGCCCGCTGCCAGGGGTTGTCCGGTTGTCCGCCCGGCGGATTATAGAGTAAAAGTTTTTTTTATCCAACCATCTTTCGCACCTGCCGTACCCCCGCGACCCGATTCAGCTAAGTTTACTCAGTTGGCCGGCGTAGAGGAGGCTCAGCCGGATGATCAGGCCGCCGGCCAGGGCCAGCGCCGCGCTCAGGTTCATCAGCAAAAGTGCGCGGGAGGAGAGCTCTTCGCCCCGCTCCTCCTTCACCTCCACCAGTTTCAGCACCAATACCAGCGGCAGTATCACCACCACCAAGAGGGTCGACATCCCGTACCAGAGGTTCTCTCCGCCGAGAGAGAAAAACGGACGGATCGCGGCGCGATTGTGAGCGGAGGAGGTGTACTGGCCGTAAAAGAAAAGCGGCAGGATCACCATCTCGGCCAGTATCAGGCCGATGTCGATCTTGGTGAAGAAGAGCTTCACCGCCTTGCGCCGGGCGATGACGATCATCGCCGCGGTCCCCGCCGAGAAGGAGGAGGCGAGGAACAGTACCGGCAGGATGGCCGAGTTCCAGAGCGGCCGGGCCACGAAAGCGCTCAAAAGGACGCCGGTGTAGATGCCGATGAAGACCCCCATGGCGAAGTTGACAACCGCGAGCGGCCGCAGATAGGGTCGCGCCCCCCCCGCGAGCCTGGCAAGCCACGGGTAGCGGCGCAGCCCCTCCCCTTCCGGCCAGGCGGCCAGCGCGAAGAGCACGCTCGCCGGGAAGAAGAGCAAAAGCCCCCAGGAGCCCCAGGACATCGGCGAGAGAGGCTGCAGGGTGAGGTAGAGCCAGAACACGCTCAACTGACGCTCCAGGTCCCAGAAGATGAAGAGCATCCCCACCGCCAGGATCACCGGCACCGCCGCCGGCGCGAGGTAGCGCGCCTCTTCCCCGTCCGCCAGTTCCCCTTGGCGCAGTTGCAGCACCGCCGCCATCGCGGCAAGCCCCGCCGACATCCCCCCCAGGAAAAGGTAAAGCCCAACCCGCCAGTCCCAGGCGTTAAGTATCGGAGAGGTGATGGCGTTGGTTCCCGTGACGGTCAGTTCCATGGCTTTCTCCTAGACGGCCTTGCCGAACTTGCGGATGTAATAGACGCGCGGCCTGGTGCCGGCACTCTCCAGCAGCACCTCGGCGTGGTTTAGGCGCAGCAGCTCCGCCACCTTGGAGCGCGGGTCCTCCAGGTCCCCGAAGACGCGGGACTTGCCGATGCAGGTGCTGACGCAGGCCGGCTCCTTCCCCTCCTTGAGCCTGTCCGCGCAGAAGGTGCACTTGTCGGCGTACCCCTTTTCCGGATGGATGTAGCGCGCGTCGTAGGGGCAGGCGGCGACGCAGGCCTTGCAGCCGACGCATTTTTTCCGGTCCAGAAGCACCAGCCCGTCGGCGCGCTTGTAGGAGGCGCGGGTCGGGCAGTTGTCGACGCACGGAGCGGCGTCGCAGTGGTTGCAGAGCTCGGAGCGGACTTCCATCAAAAGCTCCGGGTAGCGTCCCTCGACCTTTTCCCGCACCCGGGTGCGGTAGCACTTGGGCGGCACCTCGTTCTCCGCCTTGCAGGCGACCACGCACGCCATGCAGGCCACGCAGCGCCGCCCGTCGATTACCATGGCATACTTTGGCACCTCACACCTCCTTCACTATGCGCACGAAGTTGCCGCGCATGCCGGTAGTGCCGGCGATGGGGTCCACCGTGTACCGGGTGATCAGCCCCTGGTCGTCGGCCCCCCGGCGGTAGGCGCGGGAAAGCCTTTTCGAGGCGGAGCCGAAGCCGTGCACCAGGTAGAGGCACTCCTCGTGGATCCGTTCGGTCACCTTCACCTTCACCCGGTTGCTCTTCACCCCGTCCTGGTTGACCAAAACGACGTACTCGCCCCCCGTAAGCCCCAGGGTGCGCGCAGCACCCGGCCCGATCCAGGCCTCGTTTTCCGGGCAAAGCTCGGCAAGCACCGGGTTGTTCGCGGTCCTGGTGAAGGTGTGCAGCGGACTGCGGCCGTAGATCAGCCGGAAGCTCCCGGCGGGCGGCTGGCTGTTCGCCTGATAGCGCGGCAGCGGATCGAACCCCTTCTCCTTGAGTTCCTTGCTGTAGAGCTCGATCTTGCCGGAGGGGGTCTTGAAGACCGGCGGGTTGTCGGGGGCGAGGTAGGGGTTGGCGCTCCCCGGCACAGTGAGCGCCCCCTTGGCCTTCAACTGGTCGAAGTCGAGGTCGAAGGTCAGGCACTGCTCGTTTAACCGGTCCTCGTAGCTCTCCCAGGTGAAAAACTCTTCCAGGCCAAGCCGCTTGCCGAGTTCCTTGGCGATCCACCACCCCGGTTTCGACTCGAACCTGGGCGGGATCGCCGGCTGGCGCAGCGCGGCCCCCAGGGATAGCCCGCGGCCGACGGCCAACGCGTCGTGACGCTCCAGGTAGGTGCACTCGGGAAGCACCACGTCGGCGAACATGGCCGTCTCCATCGGCAGCACGTCCACCGCCACCAACAGGTCGAGCTTCCTGATCGCCTCGACGGTCTCCTGCCGGTTGGGCGTCGCCCCCAAGAGGTTGGTGCCGGCCACGAGCCACCCCTTGACCGGGTACGGCTGGCCGCTCAGGGTCGAGGCGCGCAGCGCGTTGGTCACCCCCTCGGCGCCGGCGAACGGGTAGTTTCCACGGGCCAGCGCCGGCCGCGCCGGCACCGGGTAGTCCGCCTGGGACATGGCGGGGAAAGAGCTCTTGGTAGCGAGGTAGACGCCCCCTTTGCGCCCCCAGGTCCCCAGGATGGCTCCCAGGATGGCGATGGCCCGTTCGCGCTGCACGTCGTTGCCGTCCCAGGTCACGTGCCGGCCGGGGTGGACGCAGACCGCCGGGCGGTAGCGCCCCATCTCTCTGGCCGTCTCCACGATGCGCGCCGCCTCGATGCCGGTTTCCTTGGCCGCCCACTCCGGGGTGTACCGTTCCACCCCCCGGGCAAGTTCCGCGAAGCCGGTGGTGTAGGCTGCGACGTACTCGCGGTCGTACCACCCTTCCCGGATGATGACGTTGATCCAGGCCAAAAGGAGCGCCATGTCGGTGGCCGGACGGATCGGCAGCCAGTGGTCCGCCTTACCCGCGGCGGTGGAAAAGCGGGGATCGACCACGATCAGCCGTGCGCCGTTGCCCAGCCCGTCGCAGAAATCCTGCACCTGCGAGTTGTGCATGTTCTCGCCCAGGTGCGACCCAAGGAGCACGATCACCCGACTGTTGGCCAGATCGAGCCGCTCGGGGGAGCCGACGTCCTCGCCGTAGGTGATCTCGTAGGCCGCGACCCGCGGGCCGCGGCACTGTGCGAAGGAGGGCTGGGCCACGTTTGGGCTGCCGAAGGCCTGCAGCAGGTGGAAGAAGTGGTCGGTCGGGGTGCCGTGGCAGAAAAGGGCGACCGACTCGGGCCCGTAGCGCTCCTTGATCTGCCGCATCTTGTCCGCCACCAGGGCGAGCGCCTCGTCCCAGGTGGCCTTGCGGTAACTGCCGTCGCCCCGTTCTCCGGTACGGATCAAAGGCGTCTGCAAACGATCGGGGTCGTAGAGGAGCCCAAGCCCCCCCTGCCCCCGGGCGCAGAGCTTGCCGTGGCTGGCCGGGTGGTACGGGTTGCCGTCCAGTTTCACCACCCGCCCGTTGATCACCTTGGCGATGACCCCGCATTTCCAGAAGCACATCTCGCAGAAGGTCGGGACATAGCTCGCCTTGGCCAGACCGTTTGCCTCGGCCCAGAGCAGGAATTTGTCCGGCAGCCAGGCCGAGGCGGCCAGCACGGCCGAGGCCGAACCTGAAAGTTGCAGGAACTTGCGACGGGAAATGGTAGGCACGGATCTATCTCCTTGCAGTTGGTGGCGCTTAGCCCGCAGGCGCCCGGGAAGTCAGCAACCCTGCAGTTGCACGCCGCCGCCGGCCTTTATCTCGCTGACCGTCAAGTTGGCGTCGATTTTGAGTTTGGATGCCTTGGCCTTGCTGAACCTTAAAACCACGTCGTTGCCGTTTACTTCCAGCACGGTCGGCTTGCCGCCGATGGCCGAAACTACGGCCCCTTGCTTGATCCAGGCCGGCACCTTGGCCATCTTCAGGGTGACTTTTTCCCCGTCTACGGCTGCCACCTTGCCGCCCGCCGAAGCGGCCAGGACGAGATTTGCGGACAACAACAGGGCGCAAACAAGCAGTGCGATTCTCTTCAACATGCGTTTTCTCCTTTGGGAAAGATGTGGCCCCGGGCTGCCGTCACCGCAGCCCGGGGCACCGGTGTCAGAAGATGACCTGCAACTGGGTGACGAAGCTCATGTAATCCTTGGTCCCGTCCGTCGGGGAGTGGGTGCCCTTGTCGAAGTCGGTCTCGCTCACCTCGAAGGTGAGTTTCAGGTTCTGGCCGCGCAGGTAGTAGTTGATACCCCCGCCGTACCAGTCGATCCTCTGGTTGAGGATGCCGTTTAAGTTGGCGAAGGACCATTTCTCGTAGCGGCCGAAGAACTGCAGCGGGAGCTTGGGCAGCAGGTAGCCCGCTTTCACGTAGTAGCCGTTTTTCTGGCCGTTGAGACCGATGGTGCCGGGATCGGGGTTGGCGCCGAGGTAGGCGTCGCCCAGATCGATCAGTTCGTAGGCGCTGGAAAGGGTGAAGGTCCCGATTCCCTGCCACGGGTATTCGAGGTAGCCGTCGACCGTCCACCCCTTGTAGTCCTTGGCACCGTTGTTGGTGGCGGTATCCGCATAGGCGACCTTCGGCTCATACTGGTACGCCCCCCCCACGGTCAGCACCTTCTTCTCTCCCAGGTAGGTCCCCTTGTAACCGTACTCCTTCTCGGGATCGAGCAGGGTGACGTGGGCGCGTGCCGAATACCTGAAGCTCGACTGGGGCTGGATGGCGGCGGCGCTGGTGGCACTTCGGCCCTCCATGGCGTCCACGCGGTACTGGAACATGTCGGAAAAAAGGTTGCCCCAGACGGCGACCCCGGTGTCCCTGGTGGTGACGAAGGGAGCCCGGATGAAGAGCGAGCGGTCCAGGGTGAGCGGCATCTCGCAGGCCTCCAGATTCTCGCGGCTGAAGTTGTACTTGAACTTGCCGGCGTACACCTGGAAGGCGCTGGCGATGTTGAAACGGACCACCGCGTCCAGCATCTGGAACTGGTCCCCGCTATCGCTCTGGCTGACGCCGACCGGTTGGATATCCTGATGCTCCAGATACTCGGTCTGCAGGTAAACGCTTAAAAGATCGCCGTATTTTCCCATGAGCGCCAACCGGTTGCGGCGAAAGCCGAAGTTCATGGTCTTGTCGTCGCCGCCGGGGCCGGAACCGGCGTCGCGCGCCGTCATCTGCAACTGCCCCTTGTAGTCGATCTGCAGGGCTCCCTCGTCGTTGGGGCCAAAGGTCATCTGCGGGCCGGCGAAGGCTGTGCCGGCCAGCATGACCAGGCCGACGGCACACGCCGGGATGCTATATCGTGCTTTAATCATATCTGCACTCCTTTCGGTGAGTTTGGTATGAACGTGCAAACCTCGCGTTCCCTGCGGAGCTAGCAACCACCGCCACCGCCGCTGCTTGTGCCTGAGCCGCCTGCACCGCCTGCGCTACTGGCCCCGCTCCCTGTGGTCACGGTCTTCACCGGGTTAAGATAGGCCTTGTCGGCGTTTTCGATCTGGCTGGCAGCCGGGTCGAGCACCGAGGTGACGACGTCGAGGTCCTGATGGTAGGGAAGCGGCTGGATGGGATAGTAGGTCGCACTGCCGACCGGGGTGTTGTCGGTGTTGTAGGTCACGCCGTCGGTCGCGTCCCTGACGTAGGCCGGCGCGTTGGTGTCGGTGGTGGTCGGCACCGCGTCGGACTCGCTCAGCCCGTAGGTGTTCCAGATGGAGCCCGCCTTCAACAGCCCCCCCTTCTTGTCGGCCATCAGCGCCCATTGTCCCCAGGAACCGTCGTACCAGACCACGTTCCAGTTGAGTATGCCGTCCAAAGCGAAGAACTCGACCGATGCTGCGTTACCGGCGCGGCAGTAGACATAGGCGGTCTTGGCGCTGGTCATGCCGATGGTGGCAAAGGCGGCGATCAGGTCGTCCTGGGCGAGGAACTTGTTAGTGGCCGAATAGAGCGTGCTTTGCAAAAGGTTCTTGGCGTTTTTCATGTGCCCCTCGAACACCACATATTCGGTGGTGGCCGCCACCGCATAGGGGAGGAGCCCCGAGGTGGAACCTGGGTACCCCTTGTACATGTTGGAGGGCCTGGCCGAGGTCGACAAAACCGGAGTGGGAAGGACGTTAGCCGGGTTGCTCAGCGTGTCGATGATGGCCTGTTTGCTGCCGTCGAAATGCTGCACCACGTCCATCATCTCGCCCAAAGATGCGCGCAATTGCGCCTGTACCCGGTTGACGCCGTCGGGAGTGACGCTATAGGCGGGAGCCGGGATGGTCGGGGTGGCGGTGCTCTGGGTGTAAGCCAAGGAAGTCCAGGCGGCGTCCAGGCCGTCCAGCACCTTCAGCCTGTTTTTGGGGAAGCCCCAGTAGCGGAACGTGGTGTAGAGCCGGGTGGCGCTGGCCATGCTCGTTGAGGTGAAGACGATGGTGGTGTTCTGGTCGACGCCGCCACGCTGGATCAAGGCATCCATGTGGGCGCCGTCGATCACCATCTGGGCCATATCGGCGACCGCTTCCAGCCGGGTCATGGTCAGTTCGGTGGAGTCGACCCGCACCGCGCCGGGGATGTGTCCGGCCGCGTAGAGGGCCGCCGTAGTCACGTCGAAGATGACCACCTTCTCGCCCGCCGCGGCGTTCACCAGCCCCTGGTTCATCCAGGATTTCAGAGTGGGTGCATCGATAAGTGCACTGCCGGTCGCCGTCAAGGCCGGTGCCGGGGTCGGGGTCGTGGGTACCGGTGTCGGCGCAGTGTAGGTCTTGGTGCCGCACCCCCAGAAAGTGACCGCAACTACCACAAGTGAGACGAGCAGAGCGGCAGTCATGACTCTGCCGTTTTTCAATATCTTCATCGACATAGAACCTCCCTTTGATATGAATTCAGGCAACTTCGGCAGGATGACGCACCCTCCTTTCTCCAGGAATGACAATTAAACCTTGGTTTGCGCACATAATCCGCATTTAATGTGCCAACTCACAGCACGGTCGGCCAAGCGATGCCAGCCACCCGTTTAACGTCGAATCTACAATGGGTTAGGCGTTGCATAGCCGCCAAAAGCTGCAGGGCGCTGTCGGATTGACTTGGTACGAAGGCGGGGGAATATGCAGGGGAAACCGGGCTGCAGGGAGAGGGAGGAAAGGCTATTTGGTTCTTCCACCGATAACAGACCATTACGATCTACAAACGCCTGTCAGGCAGGAATTTCGCTTATTTTGTTGAGTACATCGAGGGGAAAACCGTAAATACAAACCCGCATTGTACGTGGTCAATGAGTGTTTACCGTTAGCGGAGCAATCGGCAGTTGGCGCCCCCTCGAACTACGCCAAAAACCCGAGCCGACGCATCATCAGCGCACTCCTTCGTAAAATTATTTTATTTCAATAATAAAAAACAAATCTATTATAGTGGATCGCAAAATAGTGTTTTGCAATTTATCCCTTAATAAACAGCAGCTTTAGGCATGATTGATATCATAAACCTTAACTGCATTAACTTTATATAACTAAAACTACAAAAAACAAAATTATATATCATCAATACTGCTACAACTGTCAGCTGTCAGACCTATCGCAAGTTGTGTTATTTCCGACACACCTGGCGGTTATTTCGCGGAGCATGCCACGGGCGCTGGTAAAACTCTCACCCTCCACCTTTAAAACTCGAAAGTTCCCCATGCCGAGAAGTAGTTAACGTCTTCTCCGGGGCCGCTTTCCTTCAGGAAGCTGCCGGCAAAGAAACGGGTGTAAGCGGCGCTGAACGTGAGGTGGCGATCTACCTCCCAGGCGGCTTCGCTCGAGAGGGCGCTACCGACGTAGCTTGCCCGGCTGGTCTGTCCGGAACGGATCAGCGTGCCCGCCACCCCGTAAACTCCGTCCCGCACGCTTTGACGCCAGAAAAAATCCCCGTCTACGGTGACGAGCAGCTTAGGCTGCACGCGCGCGGCTAAAGAGGGGTGGAGGTCGGCAATGTTGGCCGGGCCCAGTGTCTCCATCCGGTTGAAGTACGAGCCGCGGGGAAAGAGGCTGTTGAAAGTCCCCAGGCCCTTGGCCTTTGGATCCCGGTCCCCGCTCGCCATGTCCGCCTTCAGCCCGACTCGCGGAGTCGTCGGCAGTAGCCTAAAGGTGTAGCCGGTATCGGAGGCGAGCATCCATGCCCCGACGTTGCCTTCTCCGAACCTTCCCCATTGGTAGACGAACTCGAAGTTGTAATCGAGCGGTTGCTGCCGTCTCCACAGGCGCGTCCCTGCCGTGCGCCTTCGCTCGTCGGCCGTCCCCCGGTCGTACTTCGCCTGTCGCTGCTCAAATTCCAGCAGGTAAAGATCCAGCTGCCCACCCGGCAGGAGCGGGAACGGTGCCACGGCGTAGAACCCTGCCAGCAGGCGTCCGTAATCCGGGCCGTCGTCGAAAACGCCCGGGTTGGTCTCCACGGGTCGCACGGCGAAGCCGTCTACCCGCCAGGCGGTAGCCTTCCAGATCAGGCGCAGGCCATCGAAGCTCTGGCGGACGTTCGGCCCTTCCCGGGGCGAGATGATGCGCGACGAGCCGTACTCCAGCTCCTGCCGCCCTGCCCGCAGGGTAAGATAATGGCGGTCGCCGGTCCCTGTCGACAGATCCAGAAACGCCTGCTCCAGATCGAGCCGGTCCTCGTCGGGCGGCCGGGGTCCTCCGCTTCGTCCGTTTTCCAGCCCGCTCTTTAACTGAGCGAAGAGACGAACACCGCTGCCCAGGTGAAGGTCGGCGTGCAGCATGTAGCGTTGGACAAAAAAGCCGTCTTTGGTCTGGGCTCCCTGTCCCCATTTGAAGTGGTCGAAGTATTCGTAGCGTTCGCGGAGTTCGCCCCCCAAAGAAAGGTAGCGGTCGGCTTCTTCGCCAAACGGGAGGTATTTGACCGCATCCCGGGGATCGCTCAGGCAGCTTTGGTCGTGCAGATAACGGTAATCTTCGTCGTACCTTAATTGCCGATAAGGAGGGGGTGTCGCGGGACAAGGCGGCAGTTCACTGCGGGCGAGGCCGGTCCAACCGACCGCCAGGGAGGCGAAAAGCAGCAGGCAGATCGTCTGCCTGCTGCTGCGAAACCGTGCATCCACTACGGAACCAGCCCATAGACGTCGACGCCGCCGTTGTAATTCGGCACGTAGATCTGACCGCCGTCGATCAGGGGTGGATTGAACTTGTTGAACAGGAAGGGGATCCCCCAGCGTTGCGAATCCCACAATACCTTCAGGGACCCGTCTGCCGCCAGATGGACCGCGTCGTAGACCAAAAGCCGCCCGTTCACCACGCGCTGGTTCGCATCGCCGTAGGGGACCGTGCAGGCGATGATCGCGGAGTCGGGATTAGCACCGTTGCTCGACCCGGCGCAGAACCCGCCCGGCATGCCGCCCGGCGGCTCGCCGCGCACGTCCGCGCTTGCGTATTCGTGCCCCTGAGTCAGGTAGGTAAGATTTCCGGAACTGCCGACGGACCATTTGTGCAGTTGAGCGTTCTCACCCCAGGCGAACAGGGTCCAGGAGTTGAGCAGCGGATCGAAAAACTGCACCGGCGTCATGTGCAGGTGCGCCGTCACCCCCCATGGGAAAAAGTTCAGGGTGCGAGGGTCGTTCGGGCAGGGGTCCACCGGTCCAGGATCCATGGTCAGCCATACCGGGGGAGCGGCAAGCTTCGCGCAGTTGTTCTTCGGGTTAGCCATGCCCGCCGCCGTGGTACCGCCGGGGTTCGAGGTCTTGATCGGATAGGCTATGCCGCAGCGATGCAGACTCCGAGCGGGAAGATGCAGGCGGGGCCGGCGGAACCGAGATCCTGATCCGCCCAGGCGCCGTTCGCCATCTGCGGGTAAACCAGGAGCACCGGTTTCCCCTGCGCGTTCAGGTGCGACTCGAATTTGGCATTTGCCATCGGGACGCTCATCCTGCTTCCCACCGGTTTTCTCACCTCTTCGGAAGGAGCGCTCACGCCGGCAAGCTTTTCGGGTGCTGCGGCGGCCTGGCCTGCGCGTTTCAGGTCCGTCCAGGGAGTCCAGTGCCCCACCACCTGCAGGTTGCCCGCGGTCCCGGTTTGGGGCGGGGTGTACTTGAGCTTCAGGAACGACTCTCCCCACTGGCTTACCCCGTCGAAGTTCCCGTTGCCGGTGATGAGGTAGAGAAAGCCTTCCGGGTCGGCAGCGGCCCCCTGCCCGGCCATCCACACGCCCGCGCCCTCGCCTGAGCTCAGCGCGAACATGGCGGTCAGCGCGTTTTTCTGCACGTCGAACGCGAAGCAGTAGCCGGCAGCCCCTTTTGCGGTTTCGTAAAAGGTCCCCGAGCAGCCGAATACCGTCTTCACCCCCCCGACGTTGGTCTCAACGAGCGAAGAGCGCTGCTTGCGCATGTCCGCGTTGAAGTCCTGCGTGCCGCTTTTCCCCTGGATCAATACCGGCGGCACGACATGCGAGCCGTCCTTCACGTTCAGGACATGCATGTAATAGCGGGCAGTCCGGGGCCGGCCGGAATCGTCCGGCGATGCCCAGCACACCTGGTACAGCCTTTTCAGTTCCGGGTCGATCACCCCCGTCGAGAGGCAGCCCCAGTGATCGTTTATCGCGTGGGCGTCGATGACCCCCGAACCCTTGACCGGCATCCCCAGCGTGGTCTGCCAGATTCCCGAGCCGTCGTGCGCGTCCACCCCGCGGACCACGTTCGCCATGGAAGGAAGCACCATGACGTCGCGCAGGCCGCGGGCGGTATCCACGCCGGGCAGTATCAGGGGCTGCGCCTCCATGCCCCGCTGATCTCCAATGACCGGGACGATCGTTTTGCGTCGCAGCCCTTTGTTCAGCACCGAGGCCTGCGTCAGTTCCGTCTCGTGGGAATTCCAGCCGCTTCTGGAGTTGTCGGCCGACCGGGTGAGCCAGGGCGCCATCGTTTGCGCCGGCAGGTCGGCCGCGGTCAGGCAGAGCGTGGTGAAGATTCCCGGGCAAAGCAAAAGCGACTTGAGCGGATATCTCATCGTTAGGTCCCCCGTGAGTTTGCGCCCTTACGGCAGGCGGCTGGTTGCTGTTGCTTCTTTCGGCGTGGAAATATTAAATAGGTTTAAGTAAATGTCAACCTGGGGTGGTTAGAAAGAATGCTGCGAAGGGATCTTCTCAGGAGGTACTTGCGGTGCGATACACGGGGGCGTGGGCAGGACTGAGTGCGGGGGCGGGCATCAAGGGAAAACCCTCGGATCAAGCGGCCAATCAACGGCAACAGCCGTCATTTTACCCGGCAGTTCCGGGTGTAACGGATTCAACAGGTAATTCCATCCGGTTCCGTAGGGCGCCATGACGGAGGGAACCTTCAAGACAGGATAAAGAGCCTTTTCCAGCCATTGCCTTCCGAAGAGGACTGTCGATATTTTGCCGGGTCTCGCACTCCAATCGGCGGGAATTTCGTTTTCATCAGGAGCTAGGATACCAAGGCCGTCCGGAATGGAAATCGTTGCCAGTTGCAACCCGACAGGCCCACAAGAGCGATCAAGGTGAGCCATTATCTCCAGCATAGCAAGTGTGGCATGCTCCGCCGTGTATATGACCGGTCTTCCTTGAGGGTTCCACCGTCCGCCGGCAATTCTCGCACCTTCACCGGTCAAATCCAGAGCGAATGCTTTGGCTGCGACTCGGTAAAGCTCCATCAGCCGAACACCCCATACTCGATCTTCAACAGGGAATTCAAGACCAGTTCCACCCCATCGCTGGTATCGAGCAGGCTCAACGGGGTCTGATCTCCAAGCGAGTAGTTCTGAGTCTTAAGCCAGCGGTGGGCTTTCCCGGTGTCTCCCAAAACTTCCCGGGCGCGCACGAAAACTTTATATAATCGCATCAAGCGGTCTGAAGTATCGATGCCCAAGTTTACGCTTTTGATCATTCTCTGTGCGCTTCGGGGGTTGATATGCAGCACGCTGTAAAGCTCCGACATTGGCAGATCCAGGGTCTCCGCTACATGCTTCATGGTACTTCCCGGCAATCCGGATCTTACCGCTCGAATCGAATCCATGACGTCCGGGAAAACGCCAGCTACGCGAAACTCCATAACTTTCCTCTGAGGTTCACTCTTTGGCATCGGAACGTTCTTATTCGTTCGCTTCGTCTTTATCGCTAGTGACGCCGCACGCTCGGTAGCCATGACACCCCCACATACCTGACATATTGTCGCATCAATAACGACAAAACGCAACCTGCAAGAATTCAGCTGCTCCTTATCAAATCTTGCAGCAGGGTTCTCCTTGAGCAATTGCTTTGTTGACTAACCCTTCGTACTAATGCCCTTCTATACTAGAAGAAACCTGGCGAGACGCAGGACGGCATGTGCGAACATCGTCCTATAGAAGGACGATAGTGCAGGTACAGTCCGGCTCAAATTGCCATTTTACAACTAACTCATCGCTTTCCTTCCTTTTGAAACGCCCCTGCCACAGGTGCCCGCTGCCCTGGCAATGCTGATGGAGATTTCCAGAAAGGGCGCAGTTCTAAATCTCTTACGGCTCAACCGCATCGTACGGCGGAAGCTGCCGGTCGAACATCTCGCAGAGGTTTATGCTGAGTTCCGGGAATGTGGCGAGTGGCAGCGCCTCGTCCCAACCAAAAACCTCCGGCGTTTGGTAACTACCGTCAGCAAGAAGAAGCCGCTCGACTAACTCCTCTGCCGGATAAACGATCAAGTACTCCCGCACGCCGAACCGCTCGTACAGAGCCCTTTTTTCCCTCTTGTCCTTTAATGCCGTCGACGGAGAAAGGATCTCGACTATCAAATCCGGCGCGCCTTGAATGTTGTTCTCGGTGATTTTGTGCTTGTCGCAGATAACCAGCAGCTCGGGCTGAACTACATTTTGCTCATCGAAGACGACATCGGTAGGTGCCTCGAAAGGCTCGCGGCCCTTCCCCTTGAAAACCCGTGCGAAAAGGGAAATAAGATACCGGCTTATTCTTTGATGCCGAATGGACGGAGCCGGCGTCATCGCGTATGCCTCTCCGGCAATCAGCTCCCAGCGCTCTGAGTCGGGCCAGCTTTGATAGTCCTTGTAGGTAAAACCGTTACCGGTTTTTTTGGCAGTAGATCCCATTTCTTTCCTCCGGTTGAGGGAGCGGCAGGAGATTTGTCTGTGCTTATACCATGGAAACTCCTGGTAAGAGAAGAAATTCCTGCCCCCCCCGAGGGGGTCAGGAACCGGGACTGGCACCTTTTGGAGACAGTCCCTTTACATGGTCTTTCGATCGAGGCTGCGGTACTGGACGGCTTCGGAGATGTGGTGCTCGCGGATGCCTTCGCTTCCTTCCAGGTCGGCTATGGTGCGGGCCACTTTGAGTATCCTGGTGTAGCTGCGCGCCGAGAGGCCGAGACGGTCGGTGACGACTTCCAGCATGCGGCTCCCGGCGGCGTCGGGTTCACAGAATTTCCTGATCATCCGGGCGGTCATCTGGGAGTTGCAGCGCACCCGGCTTCCCAGGAAACGCTCTTTCTGCACGTCGCGCGAACGCTCCACCCGCGCGGCGATGAGGGCGGAACTCTCGCTCTCGCCCCGGTCGACCAGGTCGCGGTACTTGACGGCGGGGACCTCGATATGGATGTCGATGCGGTCGAGCAGGGGTCCTGAGATGCGGGAACGGTAGCGGGTGATCATCAGGGGCGAACAACTGCATTGGTGTATCGGATCGCCGAAAAAGCCGCAGGGACAGGGATTCATCGCTGCCACCAGCATCAAACGGGAGGGATAGGTGACGGAGGAGACGGCGCGGGAGATGGTGACCCGGCCATCCTCCATAGGCTGGCGCAGGACTTCGAGCACGTGCTTCTTGAATTCCGGGAGCTCGTCCAGAAAGAGCACGCCATTGTGGGAAAGCGAGACTTCTCCAGGCTTCGGGGTGTTGCTGCCGCCGATCAGGCCGACGTCGGAAATGGTGTGATGAGGAGCCCTGAACGGACGGGTGGTGATCAGCGCATGCTCGCGCTCCAAGAGCCCCATGACGCTGTAGACCTTGGTGGTCTCGATCGCCTCCTCGAACAGCATGGGCGGCAGGATGGAAGGGATGCGCCGCGCCAGCATGGTCTTGCCGGAGCCCGGCGGGCCGATCATGAGTAAATTATGAGATCCGGCGGCCGCCACCTCCAACGCCCGCTTGGCGTGTTCCTGCCCCTTCACCTCGCTGAAGTCGTCGCCAAGCTCACCCCCCCGGGCAATAAGTTCACCGACGTCCGCCCGGTACGGGGCGATAGCGTTGGTGCCGTTGAGAAAGTCGACCACCTCGCCCAGGTTGGCCACGCCGATCACCTCGACTCCTTCGACCACCCCTGCTTCGCAGACGTTATCGACCGGAATGACCACGCCGGCAAGCCCCGCCTCGCGGGCCGCCACCGCCACCGACAGGCAGCCCCTGATCGGCTTCACTTGACCGTCCAGGGAGAGTTCGCCCAAAAGGATGTAGCGCTGCAGCCGCTCGCGCTTGACCACGGCGGTGGCCGCCAGGATGCCGATGGAAATGGGGAGGTCGAAGGAGGCCCCTTCCTTCTTGACGTCGGCGGGGGCAAGGTTGACGGTGATCTTGCGGTTGGGAAAGTCGTAACCTGAGTTCTTCAGTGCCGCCTTGACGCGATCCTTGCTCTCTTTCACCGCGCCGTCCGGCAGGCCGACCGTGGCCAACTGCGGCAGTCCCTGGGCGATATCCACTTCGACGTCGATGACGATGGCGTCAATCCCCAACAACGCACTGGCGAGTACCTTGGCAATCATGACGCCCTCCGCAAGACCGCAACGATTCGGCTCCGGACGCAAAAAAGCGCAAGAGCCACAAAAAATAACCGGGTGCTTCACCTGCCAGCCTGCCGAAGAACTTTTTGCGTCTGTTGCGCTTTTCGCAAACGAAAGACTATATCGTGTTTTTACGCTTTCAGCATCTCCAGGTAGCGGTCGGCATCCAAAGCGGCCATGCAGCCGGTGCCGGCCGAGGTGATCGCCTGCTTGTACAGCTTGTCCTGCACGTCGCCCGCGGCGAAGACGCCGGGGACGCTGGTGGCGGTGGCGTCGCCGTCGCAGCCGCCGTTGGTCCGGATGTAGCCGTCTTCCATCTCCAGCTGCCCCTCGAAGATGGAGGTGTTGGGATGGTGACCGATGGCGACGAAGCAGCCGTGCACCGGGATGATCTTGTCGGAACCGCTCTTGGCATGTCTGATCCGGACGCCGGTGACGCCGGAGTCGTCGCCCAGCACCTCGTCGAGGGTGTGGTTCCACTCGATGGTGACATTGCCGTTTTTGGTCTTCTCGATCAGGCGGTCGCTCAGGATCTTCTCGGAGCGGAACATATCCCGGCGGTGCACGACGGTGACGTGGCTCGCTATGTTGGAGAGGTAAAGGGCCTCCTCGACCGCGGTGGAGCCGCCGCCGATCACGGCTACCGGTTTGCCCCGGTAGAAGAAGCCGTCGCAGGTGGCGCAGGCGGACACGCCTTTTCCCTTGAAGGCCTCCTCGGAAGGGATGCCGAGGTAGCGCGCCGAGGCGCCGGTGGCGATGATCAGCGCGTCGCAGCTGTAGCTGCCGCTGTCGCCGTGCAGCACGAAGGGAGGCTTCGTTACCTCCGCTTTGCCGATCTGGTCGAAGATGATCTGCGTGCCGAAGCGTTCGGCGTGTTTCAGCATCCGCTCCATAAGCTCGGGTCCCTGCACGCCGTCGGGGTCTCCCGGCCAGTTGTCGACCTCCGTCGTGGTCATCAGCTGCCCCCCCTGCTGGAGCCCGGTGATCAGCACGGGGTTCAGGTTGGCTCGCGCCGCGTAGACTGCCGCGGTATATCCGGCAGGGCCCGAGCCGAGTATGATCAGCCGGTGGTGAATCGGGTTCATTAATAGGCCTCCGTGTAATAGTCTGGGGCCGAAAGATAGCAGTATATCCGCAAAATTGCAAGGCGCCAAACCCGTAAGTTATTGACCTCTATAGCAGCGCTCTGTTAAGATCAGGTTGACTTGCAATTCAATGAACCGGAGGATACCGTGAAAAAAATTATCATGTTGGTGCTGTCCCTTACCCTTTTGGGCGGGACCCAGGCTATGGCAAGCGACATCTCGTTCGGCAAAAACACGCTCATACAGGGCCAGTTCAGAGACCTGAGCAAGGAGGCGGGCGCCGCTATTTCCTACAAGAACACCGCCCCCGCCGCTCCGCTCGGCATCACCGGGTTCGATGCCGGCGTCGAGGTATCTGCGGCGGACATCGATTCGGGGAGCGCCTATTGGAAGGCGGCCTTCAACAACGACGCCCCGTCCTACCTGTTTCTCCCGAAAATCCGCGTACGCAAGGGTCTCCCCTTAAGCATCGACGTCGGCGCCATGTATTCCTACGTGCCCGGCTCCAACGTCAAGCTCTTCGGTTTCGAGCTGAGCAAGGCGATCCTGGACGGCACCATGGCGACCCCGGCCGTCGGCGTGCGCGCCACCTACACGCGGCTGACCGGCGTCAACGACCTCGACCTGCAGACGGCAGGGCTCGACGCCTCCATCAGTAAAGGGTTCCTGTTCCTTACCCCTTACGCCGGTGCGGGCGTAGTCTGGATCAACAGCAAGGCTGAGGGTAATCTGGCCAGGTACTCGAACCTCAGCACCGAAAACATCTACCAGCCGCGCGTCTTCGCGGGTCTGAAGGTCTCGCCTCTGCCGCTTCTCGGCATCACTGCCGAAGTGGAGTACGAGGTGCGCCCCATCTACTCGCTGAAGGCCGCGGTCAGCTTCTGAAAGTAGAATCAGGAGGGGGCAAAGCCCCCGCCTGCCGGGGTACGTCATGCATGCCGAAAACCAGTTGGATCGTAGCATAGCCGGCCGTTTCAAATTCGCCATCGTCCTAACCGGAGCAACCCTCTTAGCCGAGTTGGCGGGGGGCCTTTGGACCAACTCGCTGGCTCTGCTCTCCGACGCGGCCCACGTCTTCCTCGACCTGTTCGCCCTGCTCCTCTCGCTGGGGGCCATCAAGCTCGCCTCCTACCCGGTGAGCGACACCCGCACCTTCGGCTGGCACCGCATGGAGGTGTTCGCCTCCTTCATCAACGGCGCCACCGTCTTCGTCATCGCGGCCATCATCTGCTTCGAAGCCTTCGGCCGCCTCGTCCGGCCGGAAGAGGTGAAAAGCGGGCCGATGATGATCATTGCCGGCGTGGGCCTCGCCATGAACGCCTTCGCGGCCGGCGCGCTGCATTCGCACTCCCACGACGACCTGAACGTGCACAGCGCCTTTCTGCACATGATCGGCGACGCGGCCGCCTCCGTCGGCGTGATCATCGGCGGCGTCGTCATGTACTTCACCGACTGGTATCTGCTCGACGCCATCATCTCGGTCGGCATCGGCTGCGTCATCTTCACCGGTTCCTGGCGGGTGGTGCGCGAATCGCTGCACATCCTTTTGGAAGGCGTCCCGCGCGGCATCGAGATCCGCAACGTCGCCGCCTGCATCAAGGAGATCGAAGGTGTGGAAGAGGTCCATCACATGAACATCTGGACCATCTGCTCCCACATCATCGCCCTTTCCGGTCACGTCGTCATTCCCCCCTCCTTCCGGGGCGATCACGGCGAGGTGCTGAGACAGATCGAAGAGAGGCTCTTCGAGCGGTTCCACATCTCGCACACAACGCTACAGGTGGAAAGCGCCCGCTGCACCGAGAGCCAGGGCGCCAAGCAGTTCCGCCACCGTCCGCGCGTTTCCAGCGCGCACGCTCATGCCCACGGGCACGGCCATCAGCACGGGCACGGCAACTGCGGCCATCACCACCACGAACACGCACACTGAACCAGACCCCGGACGGTAACCGATGCTTGATTACAACCTGATCCTCGACGCAGCCCATCGACTCAAGAAGAGGGTGCGCCGCACGGAGCTCATCCACGCCCATCACTTCAGCGAACGGCTCGGCCTTCCCCTGTACCTTAAATGCGAGAACCTGCAGCGCACCGGCGCCTTCAAGATCCGCGGCGCGCTCAACTTCATGACCGCCAAGCCGCGCGAAAAGCTCTCCGGCGGCGTGATTACCGCCTCGGCCGGCAACCATGCCCAGGGAGTCGCCTTTTCCGCCGACCTCTTGGGGGTGAAAGCGACCGTCTACATGCCGGAAAGCACCCCGCCGCAGAAGGTCTTCGCCACCCGCGACTACGGCGCGGAGGTAGTGCTTGAGGGGAAGAATTTCGACGAGGCCTGCGAGGCCGCGCTGCGCAAGGGTAAGGAGACGGGTGCCCTTTTCGTGCATCCCTTCGACGATCCGCTGGTGATGGCCGGCCAGGGGACCATCGGGCTGGAACTTTTGCAGGACCTGCCGGACATGGCGAACTTGGTGGTGCCGATCGGCGGCGGCGGGCTGATCGCCGGCATCGCCACCGCCATCAAGGAAACCCATCCGCACGTAAGGATCATCGGCGTCGAGGCGTCCGCCGCCCCCTCCATGCGCCACTCCCTGCAGAAAGGGAAAGTGGAGACGGTTACCGTGCGTGCCACGCTGGCCGACGGCATCGCGGTGAAGACCCCCGGCACCCTCACCTTCCCGGTGACGCGGGAGTTGGTGGACGAGGTGGTGCTGGTGGAAGAGGAGGAGATCGCCCAGGCGATCGTCTCGCTTTTGGAGAAGAGCAAGCTTATGGTCGAGGGAGCCGGTGCGGTCGGGCTCGCGGCCCTTTTGAACGGCAAGGTGAAGAAGCTTTCCGGCAAGACGGTGGCGCTGTTATCCGGCGGCAACATCGACGTGAAGACCATCGCCGTTGTGGTTGAGCGCGGCATGCTGGCGGCGGGTCGCTATCTGAAGCTTAAGGTGGAGCTGGACGACGTGCCGGGTGCCTTGGCGCGCTTGACCTGCGAGATCGCCGTGACCCGCGCCAACATCTCCATCATCAACCACGACCGCCGTTCCGAATCGCTCCCCATAGGCAAGACCGAGGTGCTGGTGGAGCTTGAGACCCGGGGAGTCGAGCACATCCAGGAAGTCTGCAAGCACCTGACCACGACCGGCTATCTGCTGGAGGTCATCAGGTAACGCCGCCGTACCGCCCTCCCCGACCCGCCGCCCCCCTAAAAGGACGGCGGGCCCTGCGCCGCTCAGTGCGTTCTCACTGCATCCATGGTCACTTTGACGCTGCCGGTCAGCGCTACAGTGCTGTTGTCGGCGGGATTGTAGCCGACCGCCTTCAACAAGGTCGTCGGGTTGTTCAGCGCCTGGAGGCCGGCAAGCGTGATGCCGCTGCCGTTAGCTACCGTGCAGGTGAGCTGGAGGAACTCCCCTTTGCGGAAGCTGTTGCTGGCGGTGACCATGGAAAGGCGGGTCTTGCCGTTGGACGCGGAATAGGTGCCAAAGGCCAGGTTGGTGCCCACAAGAGCTGAGCCGGGCGTGACCGACGCGCTGGCGATGGGTCCTGACACGCCACTGGTGGTGGTGACGCTCATCCCCGCAGGCAGAGTGATGGCGAAATCAATGCCACTTACCGGCGCGGCCAGTCTCGCCGTGCTCATCGCCGTAAAAACCAGGGTGGCCTTGCCGGCGGGAAAGAGGTAGTTGCCCGACGCGCCCCCTCCACCGTCGTCCCCGCAGCCGCCAAGAGCCATAAAGACCGCCGCAGCGCCCATCGCTTTCAGATACCTCTTCATATTCGTCCTCCGTGTATGCATCTCGCGTACATGCATCTCGTTATTTACGTTCCCCTTCCCTACTGGATCAGTCCCAAAACCATGCGCAGGATCACGACGACGTCCTCTATGTCCACCTTGCCATCGCCCATGGAGACCCCGCCGACCATCGGCGCCACGTCCAGGCGCAGGATCTGGCTGTTGTCGGGCGCCATGATACCTGCCGTCATCTGCAGGGCCAGCAGGGCATCGACTATGGTATAGGAGTTGCCCGTCGTGCCGCTGCCATCGCCGGCAACCGCCTTGGGAGCGCTGTGGATGATGTTGCGCGGCACGCTCAGGCTGTTGCCGTTCTGGTCGACGCCGGTCACCTGGATCTGGTACGTCTTGTCCTGCGGGAACTCCAGCTGCTGGGAGAAGGCGCCGCTGGCGTCCACCGCCGGGGTAAAGCTCTGACCGTCCATGGCGACCGTGACGGTCACCGGGGTGGTGTTGCCGGTGACCACGCCCTTCAGCAGGTACGAACCCAGCGCCAGGTGGGCGTCGGTGTCCGGGTCGCTTACCGCGATGGAGAATGTCGGATCGGTGACCGTGTCGGAAAAGGCCGGCTGGTAGGTCACGGTCCGCTTGGCCTCCGCCTTCTGGCCGGCGGCGTTGGCGGCGTAGACCCTGATGGTGTTCATGCCGTCGCCCAGGTTGGTGGTGAACGAATAGCTGTCCTCGGCGATGGTCGCAGCCTGCGCAGCGGCGCCGTTGGCCGACCAGGTTATCGTGAGCGTCGGGTCGGCGGCGGACGCCACCGCCTTGGCCGTCGTTTTGGCCGTGCCGCTCAGCAGGCTTGAGATCTTGCCGGTCACGGTAACGATTTGTTGCACGGCGATGGCGTTGTCCGGCGGATACGACACCGACAGCTTGGGAGCTGTGGTGTCCAGCGTCAGGGTGCGGATGTCCGTGGTGGCTGCCCCCGCCTTGTTGACCGCCACCACGGTGACGGTGTTGGCCCCGAGCAGAAGCTGCACCGGGTAGCTGAAGCTGCCGTCGCCGTTAACCTGGACGTCTTGCCCGTTGACGGTGAGGGCGGCGATGCCGTTGGGGTCGAAGACCCTGCCGCTGATGTTCTGGGTGGTCTCGGTGGTGACGGCGCCGTCGGAGAGGGCGGAGACTGCCAGGGTCGGCGGGGCGCCGTTGTAGCCCACCGGGAAGCTCAGAGTGGCAGCGGTCGCGGCGAGGTAATCCGCGCTGCCTCCCTGGGAAGCGGTGATGGCGCAGTTGCCGAGGGCCACGCCGGTGAGCGTGCTCCCGCTCACGGTACAGACTGCAGGGGTTGTGGAAGAAAAGGAAACGGCGGGCCCCGAACTGGCGGTTACGGTCAGTTGCGCGCTTCCGGCAATGACCACGGCGGATGTCGGGCCGACGACGAGGTTCTGGCTCTGCTTGGCTATGGTCAGGGTGCCACTCGCGTTGCCGGAGTAGTTAACATCACTCACGGTCGCGTCTACGTGGTAGCTGCCAGCGTGGATGGGCGCCGTGGCGGAGCCGTCATAGGTGATGGCAACGCTGAGCCCCGCCGGTGCCGTAGTGGCGGTTGCCGATTTGGCCCTGCCGTCGTAGGTCTGGCTGAGTCCTGCGAGGGTGACTGTCGCCGTTGCCTGGCTGACGGTGAGGTTAAGCACCACCTGTGCCGCCGGGTTGTGATTGGGGCCTCCCGCCTGGTCGGCGACGATGCCGCAGGCGCCGGCCGACAGCCCGGTGACCACGGAGCCTGCCACCGAGCAGGTGGCGGGCGTGGTCGAGGAAAAGGTCACGGCGTTGCCCGAACCGCCACCGGTGGCGATGATCGCCGAGGTCCCCCCGACTGCCGGGTTAACCACCGGGCCAAAGGTGACGCTCTGCGCAGCCTTGACGACGTCGATGGCGACGGTGGCGCTGGCCGCGCCGTAGTTGGCGGCGTCGGCCGGGGTGAAGGCAACGCTTAAGACCTGCCCGACACCGGCGTTGAGCACGCTGCCTGCCGCAGGGATGTAGCTGAAGACGCCCGCCACGCTGGCGGCAGCGTTCAGTTGCGAGCTGCCCAAAGGCGTGCCGTAGGCGATGGAGGAGGGCGCGCTCCAGGTAATGACGGGAGTCGCCTGTCCCACGGCGAGGGTCCCGTTGACGAAACCGAAGGTGTAGTTGCCGGAAAAGAGATTCCCCGCGGCGACCGCGACCGGATAGGCGCCGACCGGGCTCGTCGCGTCGGCGCTGGTGGAGAGGACCGGCGCCCCCTTGAGCACGGCGATGGTCTCGCCGTTCACGAAGCCGCCGTAGCTTACGCTGAAGGAAGGGTTGTCGGCGCCGTAGACGCGGCTGGCGTCCGCGACGGTGACCGTCAGCGCGGCGGGAGCAACCCGCAAAAGCTGGCGGGCCGTTGCCGAGGCGTAGTTGCCCGTTCCCTGCTGGTCGGCGATGATCAGCGCCTCGCCGGCGCCGGTGACGGTGACGGTCGAGCCGCTGACGGTGGCCACAGCCGGGTTGGTGCTGCTGAAGACGATCGGGTTGCCGGAGGCCCCGCCGGTGGCGGCGAGGTCGAAGTCCGCCGCACCGTAGGTCTTCGCCGCGACCGGGGCGAAGTCGATGGTCTGGCTGGCAAGGTTCACCGCCAGGGTTGCCGGCGCAAACAGGAACTCGTAGTTGGCTGCCGCCAGCGTCCCTGCGGTCGGCATGATCGGGTAGCTTCCGACCGGACTCGCCAGGTCGGCAGTCGTGGCGACGGCCGGCGCACCGGAGAGGACCGACTGGGTTTCCCCGGCCACGAAGCCTGCATAGGTGACGCTTAAAGAGGGATTAGGCTGGTTGTAGAATCGTTCGGCGTTCACCGCAGTCACCATCAGCTTCGCCTTGTTGACCATCAGGGTCTGCTGGGCCGTGGCCGAGGCGAAATTGCCGTTGCCCGCCTGGTTCGCTGTGATTACCGTGGAGCCTGCGCCGACGATGGTGACGGTGGAGCCGTCGATCACGGCGACCGCGGGGTCGGAGCTGGCAAAGGTGACCGGCAGCCCTGAGGCCCCGCCGGTAGCGCTCAGGGTGAAGGGGGCGTCGCCGTAGGGCCGACCGGCCAGCGGATTGAAGACGATGTTCTGGCTGGCGATCCCAACCGCGAGAGTGCCTGGGGCGAAGGTGAAGTCGTAGTTCGCGGCGCTCAGGGTGCCTGCCGAGGGGGTAATGGCGTAGCTCCCCGGTGGGCTGTTGCTGTCGGCGCCGCTGCTGAAGGCGGGCGCGCCGGTTAACACGGTGGCGTCCTCGCCGTTGACGAAGCCGGAGTAGGCCGCGCCGAAGGACGGATCGGACGCGGCGAACACTCGGGCCGAGTTCGCCGCCGTGACCGCAAGCGTTGCCTTCTTCACCGTGAGCACCTGACTGGCGGTGGCCGCGTTGTGGTTGGCGTCGCCCGCCTGGCCGGCGGTGATGGTCGCGGTTCCCGCGCCGACGATGTGCAGCAGTCCGCCTGCCGTGACGGTAGCCACCGTCGAATCCGAGCTCGCATAGCTTACCGGAAGACCGGTCGAGGCACTGGCGCCGGGGCCGAAGTCGGCGTTGCCGTAGGTTTTGACGACCGCCGCGTCCACGAACGAAACGGTTTGTGACGCCCGGGCGATGGTCAAAGTGCCGCCGGCCGTGCCGGTGTAGTTCGCGTCGTTGACGGTGGCGACGACCTGGTAGCTTCCCGCTTGGACGGGCACGGTAGCGGCGCCGTCGTAGGTGACGGTCACGTTCAGTCCCGCCGGAGTGGTGGAGGCCGTGGCCGCCTTGGCCGTGCCGTCGTAGGTCTGGTTGAGGCCAGCCAGGGCGACGGTCGCAGTCGACTGGCCGACGGTGAGGTTCAGCACCGCCTGCGTGGCCGGGTTGTAGTTGGGTCCGCCCGCCTGGTCGGCGCTGATGCCGCAGGCGCCGGACGCGAGGCCTGTGACCGTAGAGCCTGCTACCGAGCAGATGCCGGGGGTGGTCGAGGCGAAGGTGACGGGGTTGCCCGAACCGCCGCCGGTGGCGGAGAGGACCGACGTCCCCCCGACCGTGGGGTTGGCCACCGAGCCGAAGCTGATGACCTGCGTCGCCTTGGCAACGTCGATGGTGGCGGTGGCGCTAGCCGCGCCGTAGTTGACGGCGTCGGTCGGGGTGAAGGTGACGCTCAGGACCTGCCCGACGCCGGTGTTGAGCATGCTCCCTGTCGCGGGGGTGTAGCTGAAGGTTCCCGCCACGTCGGCGACGGCGTTGAGCTGCGCGGCGCCGAGCGGCGTGCCGTAGCCGATGGCGGAGGGGGCGCTCCAGGTGATGACCGGCGTGAGCGAGCCGACGACGAGGACGCCGTCCTGATAGCTGAAGTCGTAGTTGGCCGAGAAGAGGTTTCCTGCCGCCGTCGTGATCGGGTAGGCCCCCGACGGGCTGGAGGCATCCGCGCTGCTTGAAAATAGCGGAGCGCCCTTCAAGACTGCAGCCGTCTCGTTGTTGACGAAGCCGGAGTAGCCGGCACTGAAGGCGGGATTGGCTACGCCGAAGGCGCGGCTCGCGTCGTTGGCGATCACGGTGAGCTTCGCCGGGGCGACCGTCAAAACCTGCTGGGCTGTGGCTGAGGCGTAGTTGTAGTTTCCATCCTGGTTGGCGGTGATGATGGCCTCGCCCGCGCCGGTGACGGCGATCACGTTGCCTGTTACCGTGGCCACCGCGGGGTTCGAGCTCTGGTAGACGACCGGGTTGCCCGAGGCGTCGCCGGTGGCGCCCGGATCGAAGGGGGCGTCGCCGTAGTTCCTCGCCGTCAGGGGGTTGAACGTGATCACCTGGGTGGCGAGGTTCACCCCCAGTGTCCCCGGCGCGAAGAGGAAGCGGTAATTGAGGGCGTCGAGCGTTCCCTGGCTGGCGACGATCGGATAGCTGCCGGTCGGTGTGGCGAGGCCGGCAGCGGTGGTGACGTCGGGGGCGCCGCTAAGGACGCTCTGGTCGTCGCCGTTGACGAAGCCGCTGTAGCTTGCCGTGAAGGCCGGGTTGGGGGTGTTGTAGACGCGGCTCGCGCTGACCGCGGTGACCATGAGCGGCGCCTTGGCCACCGTCAGGGTGCGCTGCGCCGTGGCCGCTCCGTAGCTTGCGTTTCCGGCCTGCGAGGCCGTGATGACCGCTTCGCCCGCGCCGGTTATGGTGACGGTGGTGCCGCTGACCGTCGCCACCTGCGGGTCGGAACTCGCGAAGGTCACCGGGTTGCCGGAGGCCCCGCCGGTGGCTGCAAGCTCGAAGGGGGGAGCGCCGTAGGTCTGGGGTGCCGGCGGGTTGAAGACGATGTTCTGACTTGAGAGGGCCACCGCAAGCACGCCGTCCACGCTCGCAAAGGTATAGTTGGCGGCGACCAAGCCGGTCGTGACCGGGGTAATGGCGTAGCTTCCCGCCGGGCTCGCGCCGGTGGCGGTGGTGGTGAAGGCGAGCGGGCCGGTGACGACGCTCGCTCCCTCGCCGTTCACGAAGCCGCTGTAGCTCGCGCTGAACTGGGGATCGGCCACGCCTGCGGCGCGCGCCGCGTTGTCGGCGGTGACGGTCAATTTCGCCTTTTGTACGGTCAGGGCCATGGTTGCCGAGGCCGGGTTGAAGTTACCGCTCCCGGCCTGGCTGGCGGTGATGGTGGCCGTTCCCGCGCCGACGATATGGATCAGCCCGCCGGCGGTGACCGTCGCCACCTGCGCGTCGGAACTCGCATAGGTGACCCCCAGCCCGGACGACGCGCTCGCCCCGCCTCCGAAGTCGGCATTGCCGTAGGTCTTGCTGACGGCGGCGCCGGGGAAGGCGACGGTCTGGTTGCTCTTGGCGATGGTCAGCGTGCCGCTGGCCGAGCCGCTGTAGCCGGGATCGAGGATGGTGCCGGTCACCGCGTAGCTTCCGGCGGCGGTCGGGCTGGCCACGGGGTAGCCGTTTGCGTCGCTATAGCTGAACTCCACGTACAGGCCCGCCGGTGTCGTGGTGGCGGTGGCGGACTTGGCCGTGCCGTCGAAGGTCCGGCTGAGGCTCGTGGCGTCCAGGGTAGCCGTGGCCGGAATCTTGGTAACCGTGAGGGTACCGTTCAGGTAGTTGAAGTCGTAGTTGGCTGAGGAGAGATTTCCTTCCGCAACCGTGATCGGATAGCTCCCGGCGGCGCTGGCGGTGTCGGCGATGGTGGCGGAAACCGGGGCACCTTTGAGCTTGGAGGCGTCGTCACCGGCGGCGAAGCCGCTATAGGAGACGCTGAAGGAGGGGTTGGCAGCACCGAAGGCGCGGCTCGCGTCATCCGCTTTCACCGTAAGCTTGGCCGGATTAACCGTCAAAATTTGAATGCTCCGCCCCTCGGCGTAGTAGTCGTTGCCCGCCTGCTTCGCGGTGATCATGGCCTGCCCCGCACCGGTGATGACGAGGTTCGAACCGCTCACCGTCGCGACCGCGGGGGAGGAGCTTTCGTAGACGATCGGGTTGCCCGACCCGCCGCCCGTGGCCCCGGGAGCGAACGAGGCATCGCCGTAGGTCTTCGCCGTGATCGGAGCAAAGGTGATCGGCTGCAGGGCGAGGTTCACCGCCAGCGTGCCGGGGTTGAAGACGAAGCGGTAGTTGGCGGCCGTCAGGGTGCCAGCCGATGGGAAAATGGGATAGCTACCGGTCGGGCTGGCGCTGGTCGCGCTGGTGGCGATGGACGGCGTGCCGCTCAGCACGGTCTGATCCTCCCCGGCGACGAAGCCCTGGTAGGAAACGCCGAAGACGGGGTCCGATTCGCCGTAGCGCCGCTCGGCATCCCAGGCGGTCACCATGAGCGGGGCCTTGTTGACAGTCAAAAGTTGTTGCGCCGAGGCAAAGGCATAGCCAGGGCTCTCTTCCTGGCTCGCGGTGATCGTGGTGCTTCCCGCGCCGACGATGGTGACGGTGGCGCCGCTGACCGTGGCCACCGCCGGGTTTGAGCTGGTGAAGACAACCGGCGTGCCGGAGGCTCCGCCGGTGGCGAAGAGGGTGAAGCTCGGCCCGCCATAGGTCTTGGCGGGAATGGGGTTGAAGGTGATGCTCTGCGAGTTGAGTCCCACCGCCAGGGTGCCATCGACGAACGCGAAGCTGTAGTTCGCGGCGGACAGGGTGCCCTGCGCCGGGGTGATGGGGTAGCTACCGACCATGCTCGCGGCGGTGGCCGTGGTGGTGAAGGCAGGCTGACCGGTAAGGACCGAGGCATCCTCCCCGTTCACGAAGCCGCTGTAAGTGGCGCTGAAGACGGGGTCGGCATCGCCGTAGACGCGGCTCTTGTTGGCGGCGGTCACGGTGAGTACCGTCTTCTCGACGGTCAGCAACATGCTCGCCGAGGCCGCCAGGTAGCTCGCGTCGCCCGCCTGACTGGCGGTGATGGTGGCGCTACCCGCGCCCACGATGTGGATCACGCCGCTGGCAACGTCCACGGTGGCAACGCTGGCATCGCTGCTGGCATAGGTCAAGGCCAGGCCGCTGCAGGCGGTCACGCCGGCGCTGAAATCCGGCGCGCCGTATATCTTGCCGACGGTAGCTTTTGGGAAGTTTACGTTCTGGCTCGCCTTGGTTACGGTGACATCCTTCGTGACCCGGGTGGCGGCGGCCCAGGCACCGTTGCCCGCCTGATCCGCGGTGATGGTGCAGGTCCCGGCGCTGACGGCGGTGATCGTGTTGTTGCCGACCGTGCAGACGTCGGTGGTGGCGGAGGCAACACTCACGTCGAGGCCGGAAGTCGCGGTGACGATCACCGTGCTCTTGGTCCCTACCGAGAGCGCATCCGGCTGCAGTGTGAGCGCCCCGATCATCTGGGGCGCCTTAGGGGTGACGCCGGCGGAGGCGGACGAGACTGGACCGGTGCCGACGGCAGTGGTGGCGGCGACCGCGAAGGTATAGGTCACGCCGTTGCTGAGGCCGGTGAAGGTCAGAGGGCTCGCCGCGCCGCTGACTGTCAGGCCGCCGGGGGTGGAGGTCACGGTGTAGCCCGTTATCGGGCTGCCGCCGGTGGATGCGGGGGCACTGAAGGTAACGGTCGCCTGGGCGTTGCCTGCAACGGCGGTAACGCTCGTGGGGGCGCCCGGGAGCGCGACCGGCGTGACGCTGTTGGACGCGACCGAGGCCACACTGGTCACGGTGCCGTTGGTGGCGGTGACGGTGAAGGTGTAGGCGGTCCCGTTGGTGAGGCCGTTGACGGTGATCGGGCTCGCCGTGCCGGACCCGGTCAGGCCGCCGGGGTTAGAGGTCACCGTGTAGCCGGTGATGGGGGCTCCGCCGGTCGTAGCCGGCGGGGTGAAGGCGACGGTCGCCTTGGCGTCGCCGGCTGTCGCCGTCGGGGCGGCAAGCGTGCTCGGGGCGCAGACCGGGGTGGTGAAGCTGGCGTCGGAGCCGTTCACCGTGCCGGTGACGTTGACACCTTTGACCCGGAAGTGGTAGGTGCCGCCGCAGGAAAGCCCGCTGAGGGTGAGCGAGGCCGTTTTCGCCCCGGCTCCCGCCAGGACCGTCGCGTTGCTGGTCGCCGCGGTCTCCGTGCCGTAGGTGGTGTCCGTGCCGTACTGGAAGCTGACCGTGGTGGCGGCGCCGCCGGTGTTGGCGTTGACGCTGCCGTTCAGGGTCGCCCCGGTGGAGGTGACGCCGCTGGCGCTGCCGGTGCTGACGGTCTGTGGCACGAGCACCGTCCCGCTCTGGGTGGTGCTGTTGTCGGAAAGATTCACATCGCCGAAAGCGGCGTCGCCGCTCGACACCGAGGCGCTGTAGGAATAGCTGCCGCCGGCGGCCGCGGTAACGGTGCCCGAAACCGGGACGTCGACACAGCCGTTGGTGAGATCGTAGGGGCCGTAGCTCGACTGCGTCAGGGTCATCCCGGTCGGGGTCACCGAAACGGTCGCCTTGGTGTCGGTTTGCAGCGAAGTGATGTTCTGGGGGCAAACATGCAGGGTGAAGCCGACCGTGCCGCCGTTTGCCGCCTGGCTTGGCAAGGAGTTGCCGGTGATGGAGTCGTCTCCCGGGAGGGTGACGGTCACGTTGCTCACCTGGTGTAAGTCGCTCTTGCCGCCGGTCGATCCGGCAAAACCGAGCTTGAAGAATGCCGGCGCGGTCTGCCCCAGGCTCACCCCGTTTATGACGGTTTCCCAGGCGCTTCCCGCGACGTCTGCGTTTTTGATCTGCACCGTCATATTCTGATTTTTGTCGACCGTAATATTGACCTTGCGGTTGCCGCCGGAGATGGGGAACGAAGGGTTGGCCTTGGTAATGTAGGCATAGTTCGGCGCCTTGCCGCGAACCGCAACGGTTTGCGGGTTGGTGGTGGCGGAAGGCGACCCGCTTGTGCCACCGGCGGTGGAGCTGAAACCGCCCCATTCGTCAAAGCCGATCCCGACCCACCCGCCTGCCAGGCCGGTGTTACTGGTCGTACTGTAGCCAAGACCGCTGCCGTTCATGCCCGGCTGTGTGGGAGAATAGCTGCCGTCGATCAGGAAGAAGGAAAAGCCGTCGGCCCCGTCGCCGCCGCCATCGTAAAAATCGAAGGTGGCGTTAATCCCGAGCGACGAGGAAAACGGCTCCGTGAAGAAGAGATAGCCGGATTTCCAAAGCACGTTTGGCGTCAGCGTGAGCGTTGCACCGCTTACGGTGGCGTCTCCTCCCGGCGACGACCAGGGAGCGCTCCAGTTTCCGGAGAGTATCGGGAAGGAAACGGCGGAGACCATCAGGCCCGCCTTGTTTGAGGTCGCCGCCGGGGCCAGGGCGCCGGAGACGACCACCCGGAAGAAATATCCGTTCATGCCGAGGGTCGCGCCGGTTATGGTGAGCGTCGCCGTGGTAGCGCCGCTGTAGACGCCACCGTCCGTGACGTTGGAGAACGTGGTGCCGGAGTCGCTGCTGACCTGCCATTGGTAGGTCAGCGGCCCGAGGCCGGTGGCGGCCACAGTGAAGCTGGTAGTGCCGGAAGCCTGGACCCTGGCGCCCAGCGGCTGGGTGGTGATGGCGGGCGGGGTGTTGACCGTCAGGGTGGCGCCGTTGGAGGTGGCGGCCGGGGCGGTGTCGCCGGTTACCACGCAGCGGTAGCTGTAGCCGTTCATGACGGCGGTGGCGCCGGTGATGGAGAGCGTCGCCGTGGTGGCGCCCGCGTAGGCGCCGCCGCTTACGAGATCCGCGAAACCGGAGCCGGTGTTCACCTGCCACTGGTAGCTGAGAGTAGTGCCGGTGGCGCTGACGCCGAAGGAGGTGTTGGCGCCCGACGCGATGGTGACGGCGGAAGGCTGGCTGGTAATGGCGGGCGCAACCGGGGCCAGGGCACGGGTGACGGTCACCGTGTAGGTCTTGGTGGTGCCGTCCTGGGCGGTGACCAGCACCGTGACGGTGTTGGCGCCGACCGCGAGGTTGATACTGCCCGAGGCGCTGCCGCTTGCCACAAGCGTGCCGTCCACCTTCACGGTGGCGGTGGCGTCCGCGAGCGTCGGGGTGACGGTAATGCCGGCGACGCCGTTGGCCACCGAGACCGCATAGCCGGTGACCGTCCCGTCGAACGCCGGAGCGAGCGTGCTGCTGGAAAGGGCGAGCGCGGTGAGGCCCGCGTTCGATGAACAGGCGGCGGTGGTGAAGGTGGCGTCGGAACCGTTGGTGGTACCCCCGCCGTTCACCCCGTTGATCCGGAAGTGGTAGACCGTGTTGCAGGTAAGGCCGCTGACGGTGGCCAAGATCGCCGTGTTGCCGCCGACCGCGGGCGCGGTGGCGCCGGAGGCGGTTAAGTTGTAGGCGGTGCTGGTGCCGTAGTCGAAGCTGGTGGTGGCGTCTGTGCCGTTGCCGTTCACGATGCCGTTCAGGGTCGCGCCGCCGGAGGTCATCGCGCTCGCCACGCCGGTGGTTGCGCTGGGCGCGGCGACGAAGGGCGGGGTAAGCCGCATCACCGTCGCTTTGTAGGTGTTCTGGTTCCCGTCCATGAAGCCCACCCACGGCGTGCCGTCAGGCGAAAAGGACAACGACAGGGAGTCGACGGATGAGGGAGAGAAACCTCTGGCGCCTACCGCACTCCAGGAGCTACCGTCGTAGCGAAGCATCGTTTCCTTCCCCATAGTAGCCAGGGCGGTGTCCGGATAGGTCAGGTACGGCGTGCCGTCCGGGGCGAAAGCGAGCGCGGTGGAGCTTATGTCGCCGAAGACGCCCGGCCCTACCTGTGTCCATACACCACCGTTCAACTTCATCACGACCGCTTGGCTGGCGTTGGCATTGTCCACAAAGGACACGTGGGGGGTACCGTCCGGTGCAAAGGCGAACGAGGCAGCGCTGATATTGAGGTTGGACAACACCCCGCCAGCCTGAACCCAGTTGGTCCCGTCGAATTTCATCACGTTGGAAGGCAGTAGCGCATAGGCTGTGCCGTCGGGTGCGAAAGCAAGAACACAAGTATTGACGTTGAACGTAGTTGGGGAAAACCCGGCATTCCCCACCGTACTCCACGCTCCACCGCTGAACCTCATCACCGTTGCCTTCAAGCTCATTGTGGAGTCCAGGTACAAGACATGAGGACTGCCATCCGGCGCAATGGCCACGGAAATATTTCCGACCGGTCCTGGCGTGAATCCGGCGCTCCCCACCGTGCTCCACGCTCCGCCGCTGAATCTCATCACCGTTGCCCTACCGCCGTTAGAGTTGTCATAGTACGCCACGTAAGGGACGCCGTCGTTGCCGAAAGCCAGCGAGAAATATGTGACGGTTGAGGCGGTGAATCCGGCGCCGCCTACCGCGCTCCAGGCACCGTTAACGTAACGCATTACCGTCACTTTCTGCGAGTTGGCGATGTCCAGGTAGGCAAAATAGGGCGTACCATCCGGCGCGAAGTTCAGCATGGGCTTGCCGATAGTTCCAGCCGAGAATCCGGCGCTGCCGGCGAGGCTCCAGTTTGGCGGGGTGTAGGCGGCCATGGCCGTTGTGGTCAGGTTGGCCGCCGCAGGGGCTGCCGCGTCGCCGCCCTGGTCGGCGGTGAAGCAGAGGGTGTAGGGGGTGCTTGCCGTCAGGTTGCGCAGCGTGTAGCTGCCGGCCACGCCGGCGGAAAGCGGCAGCGAGCCGTGGTAGGGGGCCGGTGCACCCGTGGCGTCCAGACCTGAGCGCACCTGGTCGCCGCTGCCGCAGGCGGCGTTATTGCCTTTGAGCAGGGTGAGCCAGCCGGTGCCGTCGTGGTCCGATTGCAGGCTGAAGGTTGCCATGCCGGCCGCCGGGGCCACTGCCGGCGCTCCGATGACCGGGGCGCAGGGCTGGGAGGCGAAGGTCTGGTCGCTGCCGGTGGCAGATCCGAGAGTGTTGGTCGCAAGCACCCGGAAGTGATAGGTGGTGTTGCAGGCAGGATCGGTGAGCGGGGCGGAAACAGGGGTGTTCCCCCCGGAAGTTGGGGCCAAGGTGATTTGGGTCGCGACGATCATGGTGCCGTAACCGATGGTCGTGCCGTACTCGAAGCTGACGGCTGTAGCCGATGCGTTGGCGCTGACCGTGCCGTTCAGCGTCACCCCGCTCGCGGCGACTACCGCCGCGCTGGTGACGGCCACGGGTGCCGCCGCGGGGCAGGCGCCGGTGGTGAAGGTCAGATCCTGGCCGTTGGTGGTTGTTCCGATGCCGTTGTTCCCGTTGGCGCGGAAATGATAGAGGGTGTTGCAGGAAAGGTTCGACACCGTGACCGCGCTCGGCTGGTCTGCGCTTTGCTGCGGCAGGATTACCGAGGGGGTCGTGTTGCCGTAGCCCGTACCACCATAGTCGAAAATAAGGGTAGTGTCCGCGCCTTTGGTGTTGACCGTGGCATGGAGGGTCGCGCCGGTGGCGGAGACATTCGTCGCGGCGCTGGTCGTCACGACGGGGGCGGTGGGGACGTTCGCCAAGCGCATGCATGTCACTTTGTTTTGGTGCATGGGATCTGGATTGGCCACATAGGGCGTACCATCCGGTGCAACGGCCAGCGAGGCGCCACTCCCTAACGTGGGAGCGAAACCGGCGCTGCCGATGACGCCCCAGGCTGTGCCGTTGTATGCCATTACCGTCACCGAGCTACTGGTTCTGTCGGTATACGAAACGTATGGCGTGTCGTCCGGCGCGAACGCCAGCGAGATGTATTGCATCGCTCCTGCGGAGAATCCGGCGGCGCCGACCGGGCCCCACGTTGTGCCATCATATTTCATCACCGTTGACTTAAAGGTTGACCCGTCGCCGTCCCCGTAAGCTACGTAAAGGGTGCCATCGGGAGCGAAAGCCAGCGTGGGGGAGTCCGCTTGTCCGGCGGAGAGCCCGGCACTGCCCACCACGACCCACGAAGTGCCGTTGTATTTCATCACGGTCAGCTTGTTTGAGTTGGACATATCCGCATACGCGACATGGGGTGTGCCGTCCGGCGCAAAGGCCAGCGAAGGATTGGCCACCTGTCCGGCGGTGAACCCCGCATTGCCCACCAGGCCCCAACCGGTTCCGTCGAAACTCATCACCGTTGCTTTTTTATTGCAGTTACCGTCGTCAAAGGTCACATAGGGTTTCCCGTTGGGTGCAAAGGCCAGCGAGATATTGGTAATTGATGAGAGGGAGAACCCACCGGGGGCGCCGACAGCGGTCCAACCTGCGCCGCTGTACTTCATCACCGTTGCCTTAAGTTGGTTGGAAAAATCCGGATAGGCAACATAGGGAGTACCATCCGGCGCGAAGGCTAATGAATTTCTCCCAGCCATCCCGGTAGAGAACCCGACGCCGCCGACAACGGCCCAGTTCGAGCCGTCATATTTCATTACCGATTCCTTACCGCCGCTACCCCCGTCTTGATATGCAACATAGGGTGCGCCGTCCGGTGCAAAGGCAAGCGACAGATAGTTGGAATACCCTGCGGTGAACCCGGCGCTGCCCACGGTTTGCCAACCTGGCACGGCCCAGCTGGCCGCCTGCGCGGTGGTGAAGTTCGCGGCAACGGGGGTCGCGAACGTGCCGCTCTTGTCGGCGGTGAAACAGGCGGTGTAGGCGGTGCCGGCCAGAAGGTTGCGCACCGTGTAGTTCGCCTGCGTGGCCGCGGTGAGCGGCAGCGATCCGCGGGCCACAGCCTGCGCGCCGGTGCTGTCTTTTCCCGCCTGGACCTGGGCAGAGGTGCCGCAGGTGGCGTTACCCCCTTTGAGCAGGGTGAAATAACCGGTCCCGGTGCTGTCCGATTTCAGGGTGAGGGTCGCCAGGTTGGCACCGACATGCGCGTTGGGAGTGTCGACCACCGCCGGGCAGACCGTGGCGGTCGTGAAGGTGAGGTCGGAGCCGTTGCTGGTGCCTGCGCTGTTGGTCGCGTTGACCCGGAAGTGGTAGGTAATTCCGCCGCATTTCAAACCGGCGAGGATCACGGACACGGCCTTGCTTCCCGAGCCCGCCGGGATCGTGGCGTTGGTGGTGGCGGCGGCGCTTGAGCCGTAAGCGGTGGACGTCCCGTAGTCGAAGCCGACCGTGGTGATGGCCCCGTTGTCGTTGACCGAGCCGTTCAGGGTCTCCCCGGTGCCGGTCGGGCTGGTGCCCGCGCTGGTGGTTGCAGTCGGCTTTTGGACGACCACCGCCGTCGGCGCGGGACTCAAAGCCTTGAGGGTGCCGGCCGCCGTGGACTTTTGGGTTGCAGCGATGCTCTTGGTGCCGGCGCTGGAGACTACGGTGGCGCCGGACCAGGTCACCGTCAAGGTTCCCCCACCCGCCAGCGTCACCCCCGTGACCTTGATCACGCCGCTGCCGTAGGTGACCGTGCCGCTACTGGCAGTCACGGTCCCCACCGTCCCCAGGGCGGAAACGGGGATATCGACCTCGCCGCCGCTCATGCCGCCAGCCGCCGCGGTGTAGGTGAAGGTAAAGGTCTGGCCGGTTTTGGAGGCAATGGCCGGGGCCGGCGAGGGAGTGACGGCCAAGCTGCCGCTGCCGTCCAGGTCGGTACGGGTGACGTTGACGGTGTAGGTATTGGTAGTGGAGCCGTCCTTAGACGTGACCACTATGGGAATGGCGTTGACCCCGGTAACAAGGGCGATTGCCCCGGACGGCACGCCGCTTGCCACCACGGTGCCGTTGACCGTGACGGTCGCTGTGGAGTCGGCGACCGTGGGAGTAACCGTCACCGAAGTCACCGTAGAGGCGACGGCGGTTGCATAACTGGTGGTGGCGGGGTCGAAGATCGCCGGCGTGAGGGCGAGGGCCGTCGTGCCGTTTTTTACCCCCAGGGCGCGGAGGTTGGTGTTGGCAATGCCGACCGTGATGGTGCGGGTATCGGTATTGACACCGTCGCTGACCTGCACGGTGAAGGTCTCCGTGCCGGTATACCCGGTAGCCGGTTGGTAGGTGATGGTCCCGCCGGGGGTGATGTCCGCACTGCCGGTTGCTGCCGTGGCTCCGTTGAATACCAGTGTGCCGCCCTTACTGGGGGCCGCGGCCTGAGACCAGGCAAGGGTCTTGCCGATATCGCTATCATTGACGTGCAGCAGCCCGCTTATATCGGCAGCCGCCGCGTTCATCTTGATCTGCAGATTCGTCGTCGTGGAGATAAAGCTCGGTGGTTTGAGAGAAAGCCTGCCTACCGCACCGTGTTGATCCGCGAACCACAAGTTGCCGTCCTGGCCGGCGGCTATGCCGTATGGTTCCGCACTCCAGGGGACGAGGTATTGGGTGACTACCCCGCGCGTCGTGATCATGCCTACCGTGCCTGTGTCATATTCCGTAAACCACAGGTTGCCGTCCTGGCCGGAGATTATGCTGTCGATCCCGCTTGCCCCGGGAATAGGGTACTCGGTGACCACTCCTGCTGGGGTAATCTTCCCTATTTGGCTGACAGTGGAATTATCGACGAACCAAACGTTATTGTCCGGACCCGCGGTGATCGCTCCGAGGTACGCAGTAGTGGGGAATTGGTATTCGGTGATAGTTCCCGTGGGTGTAATCTTGCCTATTTTGTAGGCCCCCGTTTCCACAAACCACAGGTTGCCGTCGGGGCCGCTGGCGATGCTGCCAACATTGGTATTTATTGTGGGGAGAGCGTACTCTGTTATCACCCCGGCGGGGGTGATCTTGCCGATCTTATCGCCACCGCTTTCTGTGAACCAGACATTACCGTCCGGACCGGCGGCTATCCCTTGGCATCCTGCACTTGGGGTCGGGATATTGAATTCGGAGATCATTCCCGTCGGGGTGATCCTGCCGATATTGTTGGCGTCGTTTTCAGTGAACCAAAGGTTGCCGTCCGGCCCGGCGGTGATGGTCCAGGGGGTTGGGGACGTGGGGAGGGCGAATTCCGTGATCACTCCGGCCGGAGTGATCATGCCGATCTTGCTTGTCATCGACTCAGTGAACCAGAGGTTGCCATCCGGGCCGGCTGCTATACCGGTGGGCATTGCAATTCCGGTGATGCCGGCAGAGAACTCGGTAATTTTTGCCCCCGAGGCGGCACCAGCCATCTCCGGCGCCACGACGGCCGATAGTGCGAGCAGACAGACGAGTAAGATCCAGCCGATCTTCTTTATGAACGGTCCCATGTTTGTGCTCCCTTGCCGGGGTTATTCCATGATTGGTAGTAGGGTTGACAGCCGTCGCCTGCGTGCACTGAACGAAATCCAAGGCGAGGGACGGGCAAGTCAAGCTACCGCATCAGCACGGCGAGCACAATACGACCAAAGTCGTATAAGAGCTGCCGTCGATGATGCGCTTTATGGCTTCCCCCTGGCCGCCAGCTTGCCCCGCTGAAAGGCGCGGTCGATGGCGGCGAGCAGTTGATCGTTGTCGAAGGGCTTACCCAAGAAATCCAGGGCACCGGCCTTCATCACCCGCACCCCTTCGGCCACGGTGTCGTGAGCCGTGATGAAAATGATCGGCAGCGCGCCGTCCACTTCGGCAAGGGCCGACTGCAAGGCGAACCCCCACATGCCGGGCATTTGCAGGTCGAGCACCAGGCAGGCCGGCAGGTCGGGACGCGGGGCGGCCAGAAATTCATGCGCCGAGGCGAACGCGGAGACCGCGAATCCCTTGAAGGTGAGGAAACGGACCAGGGAGGCCCGCACGGAAGGGTCGTCGTCGACCAGGTAGATCGTCTGCTGCTCCGGTTTGTCCGTCATCATTCGTTCTCACCTGCAGATACACTTGCGTTCAGCGCGTTCTTACCGCATTCAGGGTCCCCCTTGGGCTGTGCGCAAGGGGCAAATTCCGGGGGAAAGACGGGCGGTTTACGCTACCGCACCGGCGCGGCGAGTGCAATACGACCAAGGTCGTACGGGGGCAGGAGGGGGACTAGAGGGGGACTGGCACCTGCGGAGCCAGTCCCCTTTCCGGGGAATGACATGTTGGGGGGGAATGATAATCTGGAAAGACTGAAAGGGGTTAGGGCTGAACGATGGCGGCGAGCTTGATCAGTTTGGCGAGTGTGGGGGCACCCATTTTGTCCATCACCCGGCCCCGATGGATCTTGACGGTGGCCACGGTGTTGCCGAGTTGCTCGGCTATCTCGGGGTTGGTGAAGCCTTGGACTACCAGGGCGAGAACCTCTCGCTCGCGCACGGTAAGTGTCTGGTAACACTCCTCTATCCGCCGCCGCTTCGCGTGCGCGGCCTGGTCCGCACGGCCCCGCTCCAGGGCGCGGCCGATGGCCAAGAGAAGTTGATCGTTGTCGAAGGGCTTTTCCAGGAAGTCAAGGGCGCCGGCCTTCATCGCCCGCACCCCTTCGGCCACGGTGCCGTAAGCCGTGATGAAGATGATCGGCAGCGCGCCGTCCAGTTCGGCAAGGGCCGACTGCAGGGCGAGCCCGCCCATACCTGGCATTTGCAGGTCGAGCACCAGGCAGGCTGGCTGGTCAGGACGCGGGGCGGCCAGGAACTCCTTGGCCGAGGCGAACGCGGAGACCGCGAATCCCCTGAAGGTCAGGAAACGGACCAGGGAGGCCCGCACGGACGGGTCGTCGTCGACCAGGTAAATGGTCTGCTGATGCTCCGGCTTGCCGGTCGTCATCCTTTCTCCCCTGCGGCTGATAGCGGAAGGGTGAAGGCGAAGGTGGCTCCACCCGTATCGACTTGACTAGCAAAAAGCCTGCCGCCATGGCCTTCGATGATGGCTCGGCTGATGGTCAGGCCCATGCCCATGCCGCTTTTTTTGGTGGTTTCGAAAGAGGTGAAGATCGCCTCCTCCCTGCCGGCCGCTACGCCGGGGCCGTTGTCGGTCACCGCCACCCGGACCTCCCCCGCCTCCACCTCACTGGTAACCACCACCCGCTTAGGGGACTGCTCCGCGTCCTGCAGCGATTCCAGCGCATTCATCATGAGGTTCAGCACCACCTGGCGGATCTGCACCGGATCGCCCACCATTGAGGGAAGGGTCGGGGCCAGCCGCAGCCTCAGATGCACCCCTCGGGTACTCGCCTCCGAGGCGAGCATGGAGGCCATTTCCTGGATGAGCGCGTTCAGGTCGCACGGCTTGCGCTCGTGCTCGCCTTTGGTGAAAAACGCCCGCAGCCTCCGGATCACCTCGTCCGCCCGCCGGTTGTCGCCGTCGATCTCCGCCAGGATGGCGCGCACCTCCGGCAGATGGTACGGCTCCCCGGCCAGCATGCTCTGCGCCGTCTGCACGTTGATGCGGATTGCCGCCAGCGGCTGCTTGAGCTCGTGGGCAAAGGAGGCCGACAATTCCCCCATCAAGCTCACCCGCGTCAGATGCGCCAGTTGGTCCTTTTGCCGCTGAACCTGCGTTTCCGCGCGGCGGCGGAGCGAGCGTTGCGTGACCATGGTGACGATGAGGACGGTCTGCAAGGCGCAGAGCGCCAGCACGCCCAAGATGTGCCAGCGGTACTCGTCCCAAAGCGTCGTCTTGCGGTTCAGGATGATGCTCCCTTTCGGCAGGCGCCCGTCGGAAATCTCCCACCGTTTGAGCTGCCGGTCGTCGAACAGGTACTCGGTGAGGGACGCAGTCAACTCCTCCTGGGTCAGCCCAAGCGGCCGGTTGCCCGCCGCGATCACCCGCCCCATGAGGCGGCCCTCCTTCACCGAGCTTACCACGTACCCGCCCAGGACCTTGCCGGTCAGGAAGGTGTCGGCGATGCCGAAGACCGGCACCGGTGCGCGGGCGGAAAGCCTGGCGCCGACCATCGCAGGCGTCTGCGGCTCCCCCAGCCGGTCCCGGAATATGCCGGCGTAGAGGATGGCGCTGTCGCCTGTCAGCAGCGCCGCTTTCTCGTACAGCTCCGCCACCGAGAGGTCGTCCCACAGCACGATCCGCACCCTGCCGCCGTAACGGGCGGCGTTCTCCATCACTGAATTGATCAGCGCCCGGCGGTTCGGCGTCCTGTCGGCAACCACGATGATGCGCCGGATCTCCGGCAGCACGGCCATGATCGTCTCCAGCACTACCCTGCTGTCAACCTCCGCGCTGTAAACCGCGGTTCCCGCCGCAATGGGAGCCTGTACCGCCGTGTTGGCGAAGTAGCAGCGGGCCGCGCCGGGAAAAAGGGAGGGATGCCACGACAGGAAGTCACACGCTCCGCCACCATCTGCGATCACCGTGTTGAAAGAGAGAGCGCGATATTTGCCGAACAGATAGTGCTCGGTCTCGGGATGCCTCAGGCGGGCCAGGTCGAGGCACTCCTCGAAGATGTCCAGTCCTTCCGTTGCCGACAGATCGTCAAGTTCCTGGTGGAGGGCGTTTCTGACGCGCATTTCCCAGGGGGTCTGTCCGGAAAAGGAGTAGATGATCAGCACCTTGCGTCTTTGCTTATGGTGGATCGAAGGATCGGAGGCCAAGGGCCGGGGGGGAGCGGCGCCAGGATGCCCGGGCGGGGGAGCGGGCGGACCGCCGAACGCGGGAGATGTCGCGAAATACAGCAGGAGGCCGATAACGACAGCTGGAAAGCGCCCCGTCATGACTGCGAAGCTCCCGGGGCGTGCTCCTTGATCACCCGCAGGAAGGCGTCGCCGTAGCGGGCGAGTTTGTGCTGGCCGACGCCGGTGATTTTCAAAAGCTCCCACTTGTCCTTGGGCATCTGCGCCGCCATCTCCGCCAGGGTGGCGTCGGCGAATACCACGTAGGGCGGCACCTGCTGCTCGTCGGCGATTCTCTTCCTGAGCTCGCGCAGTTCCTGAAACAGGGGGTTGTCGGAGGCGGCCGATTTCCTGACCTTGGTCTTCTTCTCCACCACCCGCGCGTCCCTCGGGCGCGCCAATTCCAGACTTTCTTCCCCCTTCAAAAGCGGCCGCGCCCGCTCGGTCAGCTTCAGCACGGAAAAACTCGCCAGATCCTGCTCCAAATAGCCGAGATGTATCAACTGCCGCAGCAGGTTCCCCCAGGCGTCCTGGGAAAGGTGCTTGCCGATGCCGAAGGTGGACAGCTTGTCGTGTCTGAGATCGAGCATCCGCTGGTTCTGCGAGCCGCGCAGTACGTCGATCACGTGGCCCATCCCGAAGCGCTGGCCGACCCGGTAGACGCAGGAGAGCGCCTTGCGCGCATCGTCGGTGGCGTCGAAACGCTCGGGGGGATTTTCACAGACGTCGCAGTTGCCGCAGTCTTTTTCCAGGTGCTCGCCGAAGTAGCCAAGCAGCACCCGCCGCCGGCAGGTCTGGGCCTCGGCGAAGGCGACCATGCAGTTTAACTTGTGCAATTCGATGCGGTTTTGTTCTTCGTTGGCCCCGCTACCGATAAGCCCACGGGCGATGGCGATGTCGCCGTAACCGAACAACAGTAGCGCGTCCGCCGCCAGCCCGTCGCGCCCCGAGCGCCCCGTTTCCTGGTAATAGCTCTCGATACTTTTGGGGAGATCGTAGTGGACCACGAAGCGGACGTTGGACTTGTCGATTCCCATGCCGAAGGCAACGGTCGCCACCACCACCTTTATATCGTCCCGCAGGAACTGCTCCTGGACCTTGTGCCGCACCCGATCGGAAAGCCCGGCGTGGTAGGCGGCGGCCTTGACGCCGGCTGCTTCCAGTTTTTTGGCCACCTCTTCCACCCGCTTGCGGGACAGGGCATAGACGATACCCGCCTCGTCGGGGCGGCTGGCGATGAAGCCTGAAAGCTGCTGGAACGGGTTTTTCTTCTCTACCACCGTGTAGCGGATGTTGGGACGGTCGAAGCCGGCCAAAAAGCAGGTGGCGTCTTCCAGGCCAAGCCGGGACAGGATATCGCCGCGGGTCTGCTGATCGGCGGTGGCGGTGAGGGCGATCATCGGGATCTCGGGGAAGAGTTCCCGCAGTACGCCTAACTGGGCGTATTCCGGACGGAAGTCGTGCCCCCACTGGGAGACGCAATGTGCCTCGTCGATGGCGAAGAGCGAGATCGGGAGGGTTTTGATCCGCTCCAGGAAGCCGTCGGATAAAAGCCGCTCCGGTGCTACGTAGAGGAGCTTCAGCTTGCCGTTGTGCAAATCCGCCAGCACCCGGCGCGCCTCCACCTCGCCCAAGGTGGAGTTGTAACAGGCGGCGGCGACGCCGTTTTCGTGCAAGGCGTCCACCTGGTCCTTCATCAGCGAGATGAGTGGCGAGACCACCAGGGCCGTGCCGGGGAGGCAGAGGGCCGGGACCTGGTAGCAGATCGACTTGCCGCCACCGGTCGGCATCAGTACGAAGGCATCCTGTCCGGCGATCACCCGCTCGACGATCTCCTGCTGGGGGGAGCGGAAGCTCTTAAAACCGAAGATCTCGGTGAGTATTTTCAGGGGGGATTCAGACATGGGCGAAGGTCTCTCGGTTAGCGGTTCCGACCAAAAGCTAGCATGGTTGAGGGCGGTGTCAACATGAAAAAGGGTGCTGGCGGAAACAAAAGCAGATCCTTCGCTGCGCTCAGGATGACAAGCAGGTTCACCTTTTTTCCAAAGGGAGGCCGCCAAGGTTTCTCATTTGCCGTGCAGGGCTGCGATGAAGGCTCGGGTAAGCGGTGCGCCGTTGGCGGGATCACTGAGACCGGGGCGACTCAAGTCTTCGTGGCTGTCTACGTCGTACCAACTCGGGAGCAGTTCGGCCCGCAGTCCGCACTCCGCCGCCCTTTGCAGACTGACTTCCAGCACCTGCTCACCGGACCACGGTATTTCCTCGAACAACTCCGGGTGCGGCTCGCGCAGGGCGACTAAGTAATAGCCGCCGTCTTCGGCGGGCCCGAACACCACGTCCTTACCTGCTTCCAGCAAATGAAAAGCTTGCTCCACGTAGCTCATCGGCAGGTCGGGGGCATCGGTGCCGATCACGACGGTTGCCCGATGGCCGCGTTCGTGCAGCTCGGCGAAAGCCGCTTGCAGGCGCTCGGTCAGAGTCTCGCCCTCCTGCGGCAGCAGCGTCGCCCCGGCGGCGTTCTCGCGGAAAAAGCTCGCGTCGCCGTGGTAGCAGACGAAGATGTCGACGGGGAGCGCGCGCGAGCGGGCGATGGTGTCCAGCAGCATGCAGCGGTAGAGTTCCGCGCCCTGCTCTGGCGACAGCGGCGGGGTCAGTCGGGTCTTCACTGCGCCTGCGCGGGGAGACTTGGCAAACATGGCTAAGGCGGGCTTCATGGGGAAACGGTCGTCTACTTCGTTCTTTCGATGGCAGCGTAGGCGGAATGCTTGTGGATGGACTCGAAGTTTTCGGCCTCGACGGAGAACCAGGTGATCTGGTCGAGAGCGAGCAGCCTTACCGTCGCCTCACGCACCATGTCCTCGACGAAGCGCGGATTCTCGTAGGCCCTTTCGGTGACGTATTTCTCGTCGGTGCGCTTTAGTAGCGAGTAGACGGGAGAAGAGCCGCACTGCTCGATCAGTTCGATCAGGTCCTCGATCCAGATGAACTCGCTGTAGCGCACCTGCACGGTCATGATCGAGCGCTGGTTGTGGGCGCCGTACTCGGAAAGCTCGCGGCTGCAGGGGCAAAGCGAGGTGACCGGCACCTTGATGCCGAGCACGAAATCGAAGGAGTCGGAGAGGATCGCGTTGAAGGTGCAGGTGTATTCCATCAGGCTCTTGGCCTTGGAGACGGGCGCGCTCTTCTCGATGAAGTAGGGGAACTCCATCTCCAGGTGGGCGCTGGAGGCGCCGAGCTTCTGCTTCATGGTGGCGAGGATGATCTCCATCTTGTCGAGGGCGATGTCCTCCCGGTAGCTGTTCAGGATCTCCACGAACCGGCTCATGTGGGTTCCCTTGAAGTGGTGCGGCAGGTCGACGTACATGTTGATGCGCGCGACGGTGCTCTGGTAGGAGCGGTTTTTGTCCATCACCACGATGGGATAGGAGATGTCCTTGACGCCGACCTTGCCGATCGGGATGTTGCGGGTGTCCCGGGTGAGCTGGACGTCGGTAAGGCGGGTCGCTGCGGCTGCGCTACCGACTTTATCCTGCTCTTTCTGGCTCTCTTTCGGTTTTACCATGCTCTCGTCTTCCTTACTTGGCCTGCACCGTTCAAAGCAAATCAGTAATTGGTCAGCCTTAGCCCCGTTGCACGTACCTGATCGGGTCGGTCACCCCCGCCTCGGCGAAGCCTTTCAGGCGCAGGCGGCACGAGTCGCACAGACCGCAGGCGGAGCCGTCCTCGGAGGGATCGTAGCATGAATGGGTCAGGCCGTAGTCGACTCCCAGTTCCAGCCCCTTGCGGATGATGTCGGCCTTGGTGAGGCTGATCAGGGGGGTGTGGATCTTGAGGCGTCCCGTCCCTTCCACCCCGGCCTTGGTGGCGAGATTGGCCATCGTTTCGTAGGCGGCGATGAACTCGGGGCGGCAGTCGGGGTAGCCTGAGTAATCGAGTGCGTTGACGCCGATGAAGATGTCGAAGGCGCCAAGTGTCTCGGCCCAGCCCAGGGCAAAGGAGAGGAAGATGGTGTTGCGGGCCGGGACGTAGGTGACGGGGATTTCGTCTTCCTCGACGCCCCCCTTGGGGACGGCGATGTCGGCGGTCAGGGCGCTGCCGCCCATCTTCCGGAGGTCGAAATCGACGACGAGGTGGTCTACGGCACCCATCGGCCGGGCGTTACGCTTGGCGACCTCGAGTTCGTGCTTGTGGCGCTGGCCGTAACTGAAACTCATGGCGTAGGGTTCGTACCCTTCCTGCTTGGCAATGGCCAAGCAAGTGGTTGAATCAAGCCCGCCGCTGTACAGGATCACCGCTTTTTTCTGCATGGAACACCTCGTTGTAACTGTCGACATCTTAAAAAAAGGGCCGCGCCGATGTTCCGGTGCGGCCCTTTTGCTTCTATTCCACGAAGCTCTTGAGCTTCTTGGCCCGGCTCGGATGGCGCAGTTTCCGCAGCGCCTTCGCCTCGATCTGCCGGATCCTCTCGCGGGTCACTTCGAAGTCCTGACCCACCTCTTCCAGCGTGTGGTCGCTCTTCTCGCCGATGCCGAAGCGCATCCTGAGTACCTTCTCCTCGCGCGGCGTCAGCGTGGAGAGCACCCGGGAAGTCTGCTCGGAGAGGTTCGCCTTGATCACCGCTTCCAGGGGCGAAACGACCCCCTTGTCCTCGATGAAATCGCCCAGGTGGGAATCTTCTTCCTCGCCGATCGGCGTCTCCAGGGAAATGGGCTCCTTGGCGATCTTCAGCACCTTGCGCACCTTGTCCAGGGGGAGCGCCATGCGCTCGGCGATCTCCTCGGGGGAAGGTTCGCGACCGATCTCCTGCACCAGCTGACGGCTGGTCCGGATCAGCTTGTTGATGGTCTCGATCATGTGCACCGGGATCCTGATGGTACGCGCCTGGTCCGCTATGGCGCGGGTGATCGCCTGGCGGATCCACCAGGTGGCGTAGGTCGAGAACTTGTAACCGCGCTGGTACTCGAACTTGTCCACCGCCTTCATCAGACCGATGTTACCTTCCTGGATCAGGTCGAGGAACTGCAGACCGCGGTTGGTGTACTTCTTGGCGATGGAGACCACCAGACGGAGGTTCGCCTCCACCAGCTCGCTCTTGGCCAGCTTCGCCTTGCGCTCGCCTTCCTCGATGGCCAAAAGTGCGTTGGCAAGTTCGGAGGCCTTGAAGCCCGACTCCTGCTCGATCTTCTGCAGGTTCTTCTCGCTCGCCCGGTAACGCTTCTCCAGCTTGCGCCCTTCCTCGGCGGCGATGCTCAGCTTCTTGGTCCACTCCGCGTCGGAAAGCCCCTCTCCCACCACGGCCAGGAACTCGTCCTTCTTGGTGCCGCTTTCCTTCTCCAGGTCGGAGATCTCGTGCATCACCTGCTCGACCTTGACGGAAAGCTCCTTCAGGCGCTGGGCGATCTTCTCGATGTGGCGGTCTTTCAGGCGCAGCGACTTCAAAAGCTCCGCCATCTTCACCTTCATCTCGGTGTACTCGCCCTGCAACTTCTCGCGCCCGGCGTCGGCCAGGGAAGGAACCAGCGCCCCCTGGAGCGTCTCCATCTGCAGGTCGAGCTCCTTGATTTCGTCGACGATGGAGAGGACCTTCAGGGCCTGGAGATCCTCCTCGCCCTCTTCGAGAACCTCTTCCTCGACGTCCTTGCTGATCTCGATGGCCGCGATCTGCAGCTTGCGCAGGCGCTCGCCCAGGGAGATGACTTCCTTCACGGTGATCGGGGTGTTCAGGATCACGCTCGCCACGTCGCGCTCGCCCACCTCGATGCGCTTGGCGATCTCCACCTCGCCCTCGCGGGTCAAAAGGGAGACCGAGCCCATCTCGCGCAGGTACATGCGCACGGGATCGCTGGTGCGCCCGAGGGTGCCGGGCTCGAACTCGACCTCGTCCTGCTCCCCTTCGTGCTCTTCCTCTTCCTCGGAGTCCATCTTGATCTTGGGGATCTTCACCTTTTGGGCGGAATCCACGATCTCGATGTCCATATCGCCGAACATGCTCATCACGTCGTCGATCTGATCGGAAGAAACGATGTCCGGCGGAAGAAGGTCGTTCACCTCTTCGTAGGTCAGGAAGCCCTTCTCTTTGCCGAGGTCGATGAGCTGCTTCACTTCATCCATGCTTTTTTTAGCCATTCACCACGCTCCGCTACCTTATTTCCGAATCTATAGTCACTTATAGTAATTTCGATTTCTTGTTACGCAACCCTTCCAGTTCCGCCAGGATCTCGTGATACCTGGGCGAATCCGGGTCCAGCGTGGCAAGCTCCCTCGCCAGGGTCTTGCCCCCACCCTTGAGCGCCCCGCGCTCCAGGGCCTGCCGGCACTGCTCGAACGCCTTGTGGGGATCGAGGTCCTCCAGGTGGGCGTCTTCCACGAACAGCGCCATGAGCCGGCTGCGCTCTTCGGCCGACTCGAGTTTTTGCTCCAGGATCGCGGGAAGATCCGCCGATCCCTGTGCCGCCTGTTCCAGCACGGCCTGCGCCACCCCGGCAAGCCGCTCGCCGAACAGCAGATCCACGCCGTAATCGGCGACCCGCTCAACCACCTCCGGGAACTTCACCATCAGGGTGAGGAGCACCTCTTCCGCGCGGTTGGCAGGCGCCGGCTGTGGCCGCTGCTGGGGACGCGCCGGGGTTTTCTGCGCCGGGGTCGGCACTCCCGTCTTTTTCTGCAGCATCCCCTGGTCGATGCCGACGGCGCGGCAGATTTCCTTCTCGTACAGCCCCCGCTCGACCGGGTCCTGGATCTTCGCCAGCCGCGGCGCCACCTCGTTGACGAAGGCGACCTTCCCCTCTACTCCGCGGGTGTCGATGCTGATCAGCAGGCCGCGGTAGAAGAACTCGAAGATCGGCTTGGCACCGTCCAAAAGCGGCTGGAAGGCCGCCCCGCCCTCGCGCCGTATGAAGGTGTCCGGGTCGTCGCCTTGCGGCATCTCCACCACCCGCGCCGGGAACCCTTCTTCCAGGAAGAGCTCCATCGACCTGACCGTCGCGAGCCTGCCCGCCTGGTCGCCGTCGAACAGCATGTACACCCGCTGTGCGTAGCGCTTCAGGAGTTTCAGGTGCTGCGGGGTCAGCGCCGTGCCGCAGGTGGCAACCACGTTGGTGTAGCCGGCGCGGTAGAGGGCCAGATGGTCGAAGTACCCCTCGACGATGATGGCGCTCTCTTTTTCCCGCATCCCCTTCTTCGCCAGGTCGAGGCCGAAGAGCACCTCGCTCTTGCGGTAGACCAGCGACTCGGGAGAGTTGATGTACTTGGGAAGCGAGTCGTCCATCACCCGCCCGCCGAAGCCGATGGCCCGGCCGTGCAAGTCGGCGATGGTAAAGAGCAGACGGTTGCGGAAGGTGTCGTAGTAGCCGCCACCCTCCTTTTTCCTCAGTAGCCCGAGTCGTTCAGCCAACTCGTGAGCCACCCCTTTCTTCTGCAGATGGCGTGCCAAATTGTCCCAGCCGGCGGGAGCGAAACCCATCCGGTAGATGGCCGCGGTTTCACCGTCCACGCCGCGACGCTCCAGATAGCTCCGGCCTGCCGCACCCGTTTCCTGCGCTTCCAGCACCCGGCGGTAGAACTCGCCGGCTACCTCGTTGATCTGGTACAGCTGCTCCCGCTCGTCCACCCTGAGCTGTTCTTCACGGGTAAGCGGCCGTTCCGGGATCTCCACCCCCACCCGCTTGGCGAGGAACTTCACCGCCTGCGGGAAGGAAAGCCCCTCCATGCGCATGACGAAGGAGACCACGTTGCCGCCGGCGCCACAGCCGAAGCAGTGAAAGATGCCACGGGCCGGGTTGACGTTGAAGGAGGGAGTCTTCTCCCCGTGAAACGGGCAGAGTCCCTGGTAGTTCCCCCCGGACCTTTTCAGGCTCATGTACTCGGAGATGACCTCGAGGATCGGGGCCCTCTCGCGTACCTCCCTGACCTTCTCGTCCGGTATCATCGACACGTCGTACTTACCTCTATTTAACCCGCTCTCCCTGCGGCAAAAGCGTGGCTTTCCCCCCCGCCTCCCAGCCGATGGCGATGCTCCTGCCGGTAGAGGCGAAGGCCTGGGCGGTCTTGGATCCTGCGATCCAACCCTTCAACTTGTCCGGAACGGGCTTGCTGGTTCCCAGATGCAAAAGCAGGCAGAGGATAAAGCCACCCTCCAGAAAACCGAACACGATACCGCCGATGCGGTTGATCCCCCCGAGCAGCATGATCTTGAAGATGACGGTAAGCAGATGGCCCAGGAAGTAAAAAAGGATGCCGAGCATCAGAAAGATGAGGAGGAACGCCAACGGTTGTGCGACGTGCGGCGGAAGGTTAATGAACCCTCTCAACACGAGGCTCAAGGAAGGGTAGTAATGAAAGGCGGCCCAACCGCCGGTGACCAGCCCCAGCAAAGAACAGGCTTCGCGAACCAGCCCTTTAGAGAAACCTTTAGCCACGAAAAAGAGGAGTACGACCCAGATAAAGATGTCGAGAAGGATCATACAAACACCTGGCCGGTCAATAGGCACAAAAGCAAAAGCAGGGGGAATCACACGATTCACCCCCACTTATCACATCAAGGAGTCGCTACCACCTCCGGGCGGTGTCCCGGAGGCGATATTCATGCGAGCTTCTCTTTCACGACTTCGCTCACCAACTTGCCGTCTGCACGTCCGGCGACTGAGGGCTGCAAGCTCTTCATGACCTTGCCCATGTCTTTCGGGCCCGCAGCGCCTGATTCGGCGATGACCTTCTCCACCAGCGACACGACTTCTTCGCGTGTCAGCTGCTGCGGAAGGTAACCCATGAGGAGCGCCAGTTCGGCTTCCTCTTTGTCCACCAAGTCCTGTCTGCCTGCTTCCTTAAAAAGCCTGATGGATTCGCGGCGTTGCTTGCAGAGGGTGACGATGGTTTCGGTGATCTCGGCATCGGTCAGGTCGCGCCTGAGTTCGATGCCGCGATTTTTCACCGAGGAGAGGACCATGCGGATGGTGGAAACGCGAAGCGCCTCGCGGGCTTTCATCGCTTCCTTCAGGTCGGAGTTCAGTCTCTCCAGCTGTTGCATATTACCTCTTAGTCAACCATCTTCCGCTGTTTTTTCAGAGCGCGCTTGCGCGCGGCGATGGCCTTTTTCTTCTTCTTGATACTCGGCTTTTCGTAATGCTCTCTTTTACGGACTTCGGAAAGGATGCCCGCTTTCTCGCACTGCTTTTTAAACTTTTTCAGCGCAAGTTCAAACGGTTCAGTTTCTTTTACCTTTACTCCCGGCATTCATATTCCCCCCCCTTCTCTAGCTAGATTTACTAATTTTGTGGGTACGGGCCGGCAGACGCTATTCAAGGAATAGGCACTATAGCATAATGACAACAATTGTCAACATCTTTATAAGATTGCGTTTCAAGCCCCGCGGGAGTTCTTTTCCTCGATGCCGGACATGCCGAAACGACGACGGAGTTCGGCGAAAACCTCCTCCGGATCGATGTCGTAGTAGCCGAGGAGCACCAGGGCGTGGAAGAGGAGGTCGGCCGTCTCGTAGACGATCTCCTCGGGCTTGCCCCCTTTGCCGGCGATCACGACTTCGGTCGCCTCCTCGCCGACCTTCTTGAGGATCTTGTCGAGCCCCTTGGTAAGAAGGTTTACGGTGTAGGAGGAATCGGGGGGATTGGTTTTCCGGTCCTGGATGACGCGGTAGACCTCGGCAAGGACATGGTCTTGAGGTTCCATAGCTGCTCCGCTTAGAGTCGTACCGCTACGCCGCGCTCGGAGAGGTACTGCTTCGCCTCTTCGATCGTGTGCTCGCGGTAGTGGAATATGGAGGCCGCCAGACAGGCGCTGGCCCCGGCCCGGGTGAAGCCGTCGTAAAGATGGGAGAGGTTGCCGACGCCGCCGGAGGCGATCACCGGGATGCTGACCGCGTCGACCACCGCGCGGGTGAGCGGCAGGTCGTAGCCGTCCTTGGTGCCGTCGCAGTCCATGCTGGTCAAAAGGATTTCGCCCGCCCCCATTTTTTCCATGCGCTGCGCCCACTCGATGACGTCGATGCCGGTCGGGTTGCGGCCGCCGTGGGTGTAGACTTCCCAGCCGCCCCCCTGACGGGAACGGGCGTCGATGGCGACCACGGTGCACTGCGAGCCGAATTTCTCGGCCGCTTCGCTCACGAACTCGGGGCGATGTACCGCCGCGGTGTTGATGGAAACCTTGTCGGCGCCCGCGTTCAAAAGGCGGCGGATGTCCTCTACCACCCTGACGCCGCCGCCGACCGTGAGCGGCATGAAGACGCGCTCGGCGGTGCGGCGCACCACGTCGATGATGATGTCGCGCTGGTCGGAAGAGGCGGTGATGTCCAGGAAGGTGAGCTCGTCGGCACCCTGGCGATCGTACATTTCCGCGATCTCCACCGGGTCGCCCGCGTCGCGCAGTTCCAGGAACTGCACCCCTTTCACGACCCTGCCCCCTTTGACGTCCAGGCAGGGAATGATCCTTTTGGTCAGCATATGCTCTATCTCCCTGTAGGAGCGGGGCTTCGCCCGCGATCGCGCCTAAAGGCGCTCCTACAAATGCTTGCGTCTTTTCCTGTATTGGCAGGTTGCGTTGAACGGGTTCATCGTGAAACGCAACGTCAACCGGGCGTGCCGGCATTGTTGTGTCGCGTTTCGTACCTCAACACTACCTACAGCCTTAATCTCGATCTCAATCTTAATCTGCTTTTGTAAGTGCGATCGCTTCGGACAGCTTGATGGCGCCGGAGTAGATCGCCTTGCCGGTGATGACGCCGGTCACGCCGGAGGCTTCGATGGCCATCAGGTTCCTGATGTCTTCAAGCGACGAGAGGCCGCCGGAGGCGATCACCGGAATCTTGATCGACTCGGCCAGCGCCTTGGTAGCCTGGATGTTCGGCCCTTGCATCATGCCGTCGCGGCTGATGTCCGTGTAGATGATGGCGGCAACGCCGTCCCCCTCGAATTTGCGGGCCAGCTCGGTGGCCGTGATGCCGGTCACCTCGGCCCATCCCTGCACCGCCACCATGCCGTTTTTGGCGTCGATGCCGACCACTACCCGCCCCGGGAAGAGTCGGCAGGCCTCGGTCACCAGCTCGGGGTTTCTCTGTGCGGCGGTGCCGATGATCACGCGTCCGATCCCCATTGAGAGGTAGGCCTCGATGGTGGCGATGTCGCGGATGCCGCCGCCCAGTTGGGTCGGGATGGTGACGGCCTTGACGATCGCCTCGATGGCCGAGCGGTTTTTCGGCTCGCCGGCAAAGGCACCGTCCAGGTCGACGATGTGCAAAAGCTCGCCACCCTGGCGCTGCCACTCGGCACCTTGGGCTGCGGGATCGTCGTTGAACACCGTGTCCTTATCCATCAGCCCCTGCTCCAAGCGGACGCAGCAGCCGTTTTTCAGATCTATCGCGGGGATTACTATCATTGCAACTCCATGGCGTTTATTCGAAGGTGGCGAAGTTCTTCAGCATCGTCAGCCCTTTGTCCTGCGACTTCTCGGGATGGAACTGGGTCGCCATCACGTTGTCGCGCCAGATGGCGCAGCAGAAGTCGATGCCGTATCGGGTGGTGGCGGAGACGACGCTTTCATCGTCGGGCTTGACGTAGTAGGAGTGCACGAAATAGACGTTGCTGCCGTCTGCGATCTCCTTAAAGAGCGGCGCCTCGCGCTTAACCGCGATCTGGTTCCACCCCATGTGCGGGACCTTCAGGCTCTCGCCGGCTTCCACCATCCCCTCGGGGAAGCGCAGCACGCGCCCCGGAATCACGTTCAGCCCTTTGTGCAGGCCGAACTCCTCGCTTTCGGTGAAGAGCAGCTGCAGGCCGAGGCAGATGCCGAGAAACGGCTTGCCCTGGCTTATCACCTTGAGGATGGGGTCGACGAAACCGCCTTCCTCCAGGTTCCTGATGCAGTCCCGGAAGGCGCCGACGCCCGGGAGCACCACGCGCTGCGCGTCGAACAGCACCTTAGGATCGGAGGTGACGACGGCGTCGAAGCCGACTTTTTCGAAACCCTTCTGAACGGAACGGAGATTCCCCATCCCGTAATCGATTATCGCGATCATTCAAAAACCTCTTACAGCTTTCCTTTAGTGGACATGACCCCTTCGATGCGCGGGTCCATTTGGGTCGCCTGGTCCAGAGCCCGCGCCGCCGCCTTGAAGCACGCCTCGACCACGTGGTGGACGTTGTCGCCGTGCATCACGTTGACGTGCAGGTTGGCGCCTAAATGGTTGACGAATCCCTGGAAGAATTCCTTGACCAGTTCCACGTCGAACTCGCCGATCTTCACCTTGGGAAGGTTCACGTTGTAGACCAGGTACGGCCGGCCGGAAAGGTCGGTGGCGACGGAGGCGAGCGTCTCGTCCATCGGCACCGTGGCCTGGCCGTAGCGGCGGATACCGCACTTGTCGCCCAGCGCCTCCTTGAAGGCGGAGCCGAGCACGATGCCTATGTCCTCCACCGTGTGGTGGAAGTCGATGTCGATGTCGCCATGGGCTTCGACGGTAAGGTCGAACAGGCCGTGCCGGGCGAAGAGGTCAAGCATGTGATCCAGAAACGGGACGGAGGTGCAGATCTGCGACTGCCCTTTGCCGTCGATGGTAAGCGAAAGCTTGATCTGGGTCTCTTTGGTGATCCGTTCGATGACTGCCACTCTGGCCATGTCGCCTCCCTTTATCTGCATTTGGTAGGAGCGTCCTCTGGGCGCGATCGCGGGCGAAGCCCGCTCCTACAGATCCTGCTAGTCGAGCCTGATGCTAACCGACTTGCCGTGGGCATCGAGCCCTTCCAGCCGGGTAATCCTGACGATGTCCTCGCCTACCCGCTTGAGGCCGCCCTTGGTGAAATGGATGATGGAGCTTTTCTTGACGAAGTCGTCCACCGACAGCGGCGAGAAGAAGCGCGCCGTGCCGCCGGTGGGGAGCGTGTGGTTCGGGCCCGCCAGGTAGTCGCCGGCCGCCTCGGGGGTGTAGTGCCCCATGAAGATGGCGCCGGCGTTGGTGATGAGCGGCAGGATCTCGAACGGGTGATCGACGGCCAGTTCCAGGTGCTCGGGCGCGATCCGGTTGGAGAAGGCGATCGCCTCGTCCAGGTTGCCGGCCACGATGATGACGCCGAACGATTCCCATGACTTGCGGGCGATCTGCTGCCGGGTAAGCTCGCACAGCTGGCGCTCCACCTCGGCCGCCACCTTCTCGCCGAAGGCGCGGTCGGTGGTGATCAAAACCGAAGAGGCAAGTTCGTCGTGCTCCGCCTGGGAAAGGAGGTCCGCCGCGATGTGAGCGGGATTGCCGCTGCCGTCGTTGATCACCAGGATCTCGCTCGGGCCCGCGATCATGTCGATGCCGACCTGGCCGAAGACGAGCTTCTTGGCCGTAGCGACGAAGATGTTGCCGGGCCCGGTGATCTTGTCCACCTTCGGGATGGTGTCGGTGCCCCAGGCGAGCGCCGCCACCGCCTGCGCGCCACCCACCTTGAAGATGCGGTCGACGCCGGAAAGTTTCGCCGCCACCAGCACGTGGGGGTTGGTCTCGCCGCCCGGAGCCGGTACTACCATGATGATCTCGCCCACCCCCGCCACCTTGGCCGGCACGGCGTTCATGATGACGCTGGAGGGATAGCAGGCCTTGCCGCCCGGCACGTAGATGCCGACCTTGGCAAGCGGCGTCACCTTCTGGCCGAGCATCACGTCGCTTTCTTCGGTGGAAAGCCAGCTCTGCTGTTTTTGTTTCTCGTGGAAGCGCGCCACCCGCTCGACCGCGAGCTTGAGGGCCGCCAGATCCCTTTCGTCGACCCGGGTGAAGGCCTGGTCCAGTTCGGCAGGGGTCACTTCCAGCCCGGCGGCGTCGCACTCCAGCCGGTCGAAGCGGCGGGTAAATTCCAGCACCGCATCGTCGCCGCGCTTGCGCACCTCGTCGATGATGCCGCGAACCGTACCCTCCACCTCGCGCCCCGACTCCTCGCCGCGCGCTACGATGGCATCGAACTTCGCCTGGAAACCGTCTTCTCTTATGTCAAGAAATTGCATTCGAGTGACCTCTTCAACTGAGATTGTCATCCTGAGCGCAGCGAAGGATCTGCTGTTGTCATAAGCAGATGCTTCGCTACGCTCAGCATGACAGGCTTATTGGATCAGGAACAGATATTTGAATCAAAGCTGCGCTTTAAACGTGCTGCTCCAGCCCCTCGATGATCTTGGAGATCCTGTCGTACTTGGTCTTGAGACTCGCCCGGTTCACCACCAGGCGGGTCGTGATCTCGGCGATGGTCTCGACTTCCACCAGGCCGTTCTGCCTGAGCGTCTCGCCGGTGGAAACGAGGTCGACGATGCGCTCGGAAAGTCCGACCAGCGGCGCCAGTTCGATGGAGCCGTAGAGCTTGATCAGTTCGACCTGGATACCCTTGGCGGCGAAATACTTCTCGGTCACGTTGGGGTACTTGGTGGCGATGCGGATGTTGTTCCACGCGGTCGGATCGTCCTTCGTGGAGAGCTCCACCGGCTCGGCGATCATCATCCGGCAGTAGCCGAACTTAAGGTCAAGCGGCTCGTAGAGATCCTTCTCCTGCTCCATCAGGGTATCCTTGCCGACGATCCCCAGATCGGCGCTGCCGTGCTCGACGTAGGTCGGCACGTCGGTCGCACGCACGATCATGTAACGCATCTTCTGCTCTTCGTTGACGAACACCAGCTTCCTGGTGTCGGAAAGAAGCTCTTCGCAGTCGATGCCGATCTGCTTGAAAAGGGCGACGGAGTCGTGCAGGATCCGGCCCTTCGGTATGGCTATGGTAATGTAGTCGGTCATCTGAAACCCTTTAAAATCTTGTGCCACGGAGAACATCTGAGGAAATCGGAGAAAACCAAAAAGTATTTTTCTTAGCACCTAAATCATTAAGCTTTGAAACGTCTCTAAGCCTTCCTCAGCTTTTCTCAGACTGTCTCCGTGGCTAATGATTTTGCTTACTCTTTCACTCGTACCACATCGGCACCCAGAGCGGCCAGTTTCTTCTCGATTGCTTCATAGCCGCGGTCGAGGTGATAGATGCGGGAGATCTCGCTCTTGGAGTCGGCCGCCAGCGCCGCCAGAATCAGCGAAGCGGACGCGCGCAGGTCGGTCGCCATCACCGGCGCGCCGGAGAGTTTCTTCACCCCTTTGACGGTGGCGGTATTCCCCTCGACCACGATGTCGGCGCCGAAACGGAGCAGTTCGGAGACGTGCATGAAACGGTTCTCGAAGATGTTCTCCGAAATGACGCTCGCCCCTTCGGCGATTGCCATCAGCGCCATGAACTGCGCCTGCATGTCAGTCGGGAAACCGGGATAGGGACGGGTCTTGATGTTGACGCTGCGGATCTTCTTCGGCCCCTTCACCCGGACCACGTTGTCCTTGTTGGTGATCTCCACCCCGGCGTCCTGCAGCTTGAAGCAAAGGGCGTCGAGATGCTCCAGGCGCATGTTATGGATCCTGACGTCGCCGCCGGTAATGGCCGCGGCCACCATGAAGGTCCCGGCTTCGATGCGGTCCGGCATCACGGAATGCTTGGCCGGCTGCAACTCGTCCACGCCGACGATCCGGACGGTGTCGGTGCCGGCGCCTTCGATACGGGCGCCCATGGAGATCAGCATCTCGGCAAGATCGACGATCTCCGGTTCGCGCGCCGCGTTTTCCAGAACGGTCTCGCCCTTGGCGGTCGCCGCCGCCATCAGCAGCTGTTCGGTACCGCCGACGGTGGAGATGTCGAAGTTGATGCGGGCGCCTTTGAGCTTCTTCGCCTTCGCCTCGACGTAACCGTGCTCGAGGGTGATGTCCGCACCCAACGCCGCAAGCCCCTTTAGGTGCAGATTGATGGGACGGGCGCCGATGGCGCAGCCGCCGGGCAGGGAGACGCGCGCCTGGCCGAAGCGGGCCAGAAGCGGGCCAAGCACCAGTACGGAGGCGCGCATGGTGCGCACCAGGTCGTAGGTCGCTTCGAAGCTGTTCAGGTTGGTGGTGTCGATCTTGACGACGTTCCCCTTCCCTTCGACCGTGGCGCCCAACTGCTCCAGCACCTTGATGGTGGTGTTGATGTCCACCAGAAAGGGGACGTTGCTTATTTCGTGGCAGCCCGGTGCCAGGATGGTGGAGATGAAAATGGGAAGGGCGGCGTTTTTGGAGCCGCTGACGGAGACTTCGCCGGAGAGCTTTTTCCCGCCGTTGATGACCAGTTTGTCCACACTGACCTCTTGTATGATTGCTGTATTTATGCGCCCTTGTAGGAGCGGCTTCAGCCGCGAAAGCCTCTGTTATCGCGCCTAAAGGCGCTCCTACAAGGCACGACGGAGGATGCTGAATCTGACTTATTTATGTTTTGTCGTTGGCCAGCCGACCGCCGACCACCCGTTCGATGCCTGCCGGGTCGGTCTGTGTGAAACAATCTACCGTGAAACCGTTTGACTTGAGCAGTGCGAACACCTGCGGCGCCTGTCCGGCGCCGACCTCGAACAAAAGCCAGCCCCCCGGCGTCAGGTGTTCAGGGGCGCGCTCGGTGATGCGACGGTAGAAATCGAGACCGTCCTCCCCGCCTTCGAGAGCGCTCACCGGTTCGAAACCGCGCACCTCCTGCTGGAGCGTGGCGATCTCCGCCGCCGGGATGTACGGGGGGTTGGAGACGATCATGTCGAAGCGCCGCCCGGGGAACGGCTCGAAGAGCGAGCCTTCGAAAAACCGGACGGCAGCCTCGTTGCGTTGTGCGTTGTCCCGTGCCACGGCCAGTGCGTCGGCCGAGACGTCGACCGAAGAGACTTCCGCCTGCGGCAGCGCCTTGGCGATGGCGATGGCGACGCAGCCGCTGCCGGAGCCGATGTCGAGGACGCTGCGGGCGGCTGCACCGCGCTTGATCCCTTCGGTCACCAGCACCTCGGTGTCGTGACGCGGGATCAGCACCGCCGGGGTGACCTGAAAGTCGAGCCCCATGAACTCCTGGCTCCCGAGGATGTACTGCAGCGGCTCCCGCTTGGCGCGGCGGGCGACCATGCCGCGGAAGGCCGCGAGTTCCGCATCGGTCAGCGGCTTGTCGAAGTTGAGGTAGAGCCCGACACGGTTGAGCGCAAGCGCGGCGCAGAGCATCCACTCCGCCTCAAGCCGCGGGTTTTCCACCCCTTTTTCCGCCAGGTAGCCCTTGGTCCAGTTGAGGATCTTGAGCACGTCCCATTTTTCCATAATGAAAAACCTTGGCACACGGATTTGACGGATCTGACGGATAAAATCGGATCAGGCAAAATCTTTGGAAATAACTCTAAAAGCCTATGCTTAATCTGTAGTTATCCGTTTAATCCGTTAAATCCGTGTGCGCCGCTTTTAAGCTTTTAAACTTCGCTCTGCGCCTGCAGGGCTTCCATCTGGTAGTGGGCCCTCAGCGAATCGGCGATCTCGGTGATGTCCCCGGCCATGATGGCGTCGAGCCGGTAGAGGGTGAGCCCGATGCGGTGATCGGTCATCCTCCCCTGCGGGTAGTTGTAGGTGCGGATACGCTCGCTGCGGTCGCCGCTTCCCACCTGGCTCTTGCGGTCGGCCGCCATCTTGGCGTTCTGTTCCATCATGAGCGAATCGAGGATCCTGGACTTCAGGACCTTCATCGCCTTGGCGCGGTTCTTAATCTGGCTGCGCTCTTCCTGGCACGCGACCACCGTGCCGGTCGGAAGATGGGTGATCCTGACCGCGGAGTCGGTGGTGTTGACGTGCTGGCCGCCGGCGCCGGAGGACCGGTACACGTCGATCTTCAGGTCGGTCGGATTGATGTCGATGTCGATGTCCTCGGCTTCCGGAAGCACGGCCACCGTGCAGGCGCTCGTATGGATGCGCCCCTGCGCCTCGGTCTCGGGCACGCGCTGTACGCGATGGGTGCCGGACTCGTATTTCAGTTTGGCGAACACGCCCGTCCCTTCGATCAGGGCCACGACCTCCTTGAAGCCCCCCCGCTCGGATTCGGAGGCGGAGATAAGTTCCACCCGCCAGCGGTTGGACTCGGCGAAGCGCGAATACATGCGGAACAGGTCGCCTGCGAAGAGAGCGGACTCGTCGCCGCCGGTGCCGGCGCGGATCTCCAGTACGACGCTCTTGTCGTCGTTGGGGTCCTTGGGCAGGAGCAGCACCTTGATATCCGCGTCCAGCTGGGTACGCCGCGCTTCAAGCCCCTCCAGCTCGGCCTCGGCCATTTCCCGCATCTCCTGGTCCGGTTCCTTCAGGAGCTCCTGGTTGTCCGCGATGTCGGCCAGCACCTTCTTGTATTCACGGAAGGCCGCGACCAGTTCGGCAAGACCCGAGTGCTCCTTGGAAAGCCGCCTGAACTCCGTCTGGTTGGCAAGCACCTCCGGATCGGCTAACAGCGACTCCAGCTCCTCGAAACGTCTCTCAAGTTCTGCGATCTTATCAAACATTAAAAACCCTCTATAAAATCAAAATCGCGCACACGGATTTTACGGATGCTACGGATAAAGACAGATCAAGCAGAGGCATTGAGGGTAAACCCAAAAAGCTTTGCCTGATCTGCAGTTATCCGTCAAATCCGTTAAATCCGTGTGCTGCGTTTTTTAAACTACCAATCTGTCGTCCATGTGGCCGCCATTGAGTTCCAAGGCCACTTCCATGGACTTGATCGCCACCTCTAGCTGGCTGTCGTCCGGCTCACGGGTGGTCAGTCTCTGCAGGGCAAGCCCCGGGGAGATCAGCATCTTCACCAACCGGTGCCCGTCGTGCTTCGCCGTCCACTTCAAAAGCTCGTAGGAAAGCCCGGCGATCACCGGCAACAGCACGATCCTTGCCCCCCCCTTCAGGTAAAAGGGCCACAGCTTCGGAATCATGGAAAAGACGACGATGCTCACCAGCATGACGATCAAAAGAAAACTGGTGCCGCAACGGGGATGGAGGCAGCTGTACTTGCGCACGTTCTCCACGGTCAGTTCCTCGCCCGCCTCGAAGGTGAAGATCGACTTGTGCTCGGCGCCGTGATACTGGAACACCCGCTGGATGTCCGACATGCGCGAGATGGCGACGATATAGATGAGAAACACGGCCACCCGGATCACGCCGTCCACCACGTTGAACATCACGTTGGAACTGCCGATCACCGGCACGAGCAGCTTGGTGAGATAAAGCGGCATCAGGAAAAAGAGCACGACGCCAAAACCCATGGCGGTCACCATGGTGCCGCCGATGGCCAGGTTCGACAGCTCAGATTTCTCGCCCTTTTTCTCTTCTTCGGAGAGCGCCTCGTTGGCCGAGAAGTTGAGCGCCTTCACCCCGACGATCAGCGAGGTGAACAGGGCAACCGCCCCCCTCACGATCGGAAGTTTCACAACCGGAAACCGCTCCGACAGCGGAACGACCTGCTCGCTTTTCACCGAGATCCCGCCGTCGGGCCTTCTTACCGCTATCGCCAGCGAACGCGGGGCACGCATCATCACCCCTTCCAAAACCGCCTGTCCGCCTATGTTGATCTTTGCCACGGATACCTCACTTGATCCACTTCTTACATCCCCTGGAAAAACTCCCGCACCTCAACCATCTTGCCGCAGCACATGGCGCCTTCCGGGCAGGGACCGGCCAAACACCCGGGACCGGCCTTGCCGAAGATGGTCGGCGCGATCGGCCGAACCAGCCTGAGCATCTCCACCGCCATGGCCCGGATCTCCCACTGCGCCCGCTCGCAGCAGCGCACCGCGAAGAAATGCAAAAGCTCCCGCGCGTTCATGGTGATCAGGATCTTGGTCTCGGTGGCGTTGGGCAAAAGGTAGCGCGCGTCCTCCGCGGGCACCCCGGCCTCGATCAGGTCGCCGTAGGCTTTGTGCAGCGCCGCGATCTGCTCCTCGAAGCGGGCAGCGAGGTCGGCATTTTCAGCGATGGAGGGGGGAACGACGACGGCGAAACGCTCCTTGTGGGAGACGTAGCGCTGGGACTGCTGGGAATAGGACGCCACCCGGTGCCGCACCAGCTGGTGGCTGGTCACCCGCGAAATTCCCTCTACCCCGAAGGTGAAGGACGCGTGTTCCAGCACGGACTGGTGCCCGAGCGACATGATCTTGTCGAGGAAATTCTTGATGTCGCCACCGGAGAGCTTGTCCTTAAGCGCGTCGATGTCGACCTGGGAATAGCAGAGCCGGGCCGCCAAGGCGACGGTGAACTCCGGCTCGGGGGTGTACTGAAGCAGAGCAACCTTCATGAAGATCCTTCAAACTTTTTCCTGCTGGAAAAAACGAAACAAGGGGATTTTGCCGCAAAGACAAAATCCCCTCGAACGGATCCGCAAAGCCGGAGCCTCTAACCTTGGGGCACTTCAGTCGGCAGGTTGTATCTCTTGCGGAAACGCTCCACGCGGCCGGCGGTGTCGATCAGTTTCTGCTTGCCGGTGTAGAACGGATGGCACTGCGAGCAGATCTCGGTCGAGATCTCGGACTTGGTCGAGCGGCTCTGGAATTCGTTGCCACACAGGCACTTGACGGTAATTTCCTCGTACTTCGGATGGATGTCAGCTTTCATTATCTTCCTCCTGCCGGGGCTGGCCCCGTGGTTCTTAGCGTATAGGTGACCCACAAAGGAGTCATATGTAACATTTTTACGTCATTATTTCAACAACTTTTTCACTTGCTCATGGAATCCAGGAATTCCTGGTTGGTCTTCGTGCCACCCAGCTTGGAGATCAGGAACTCCATGGAGTCGACCACGTTCATCGGGTGGAGCACCTTCCTTAAGATCCAGATCCGGTTCAGGGACGCCTTGTCGATCAGAAGCTCTTCCTTCCTGGTGCCCGACTTGTTGATGTCGATGGCCGGGAAGGTGCGCTTTTCGACCAGCTTGCGGTCGAGGTGCAGTTCCATGTTACCGGTGCCCTTGAACTCCTCGAAGATGACCTCGTCCATCTTGGAGCCGGTATCGACCAGCGCGGTGGCGATGATGGTGAGCGAGCCCCCTTCCTCGATGTTGCGGGCCGCGCCGAAGAAGCGCTTGGGCTTGTGCAGTGCGTTTGAATCGACGCCGCCGGAGAGGATCTTGCCGGAAGGCGGGATCACCGTGTTGTAGGCGCGCGCCAGGCGGGTGATGGAGTCGAGCAGGATCACCACGTCGCGCTTGTGCTCGACCAGGCGCTTGGCCTTCTCGATGACCATCTCGGCCACCTGGATGTGGCGGGAGGCCGGCTCGTCGAAGGTGGAGGAGATCACCTCGCCCTTAACCGAGCGCTGCATGTCGGTCACCTCCTCCGGACGCTCGTCGAT
>Ga0209415_10000340_pt1 | contig 85186 bp, 74 predicted proteins | sample PeaSoiSIISIP2007_FD_187696 | JGI IMG/M metagenome (GOLD analysis project Ga0209415, IMG submission 187696) | Peat soil microbial communities from Weissenstadt, Germany - SII-SIP-2007 (SPAdes) (version 2) | ecosystem: Environmental > Terrestrial > Soil > Wetlands > Peat | place: Germany... | reverse complement strand
GCCGGATGCGGAAAACCGCATGTCCGGTGGTGTGGGAGGGTGACCGGGCCGAAAGTCCCGGTCACTCGACCCGATCGTGCCCGCAAACTCACTGAGCTGCGGCGTAGATGCGTTGGACGAAGCCCGCGACGTTCATGCTCGGCCAATCCGCGTACTTCGCTTTGAACTCCGGGCCGAGTTGTTTGCCGGCGTCCTCGGCGGAAATGCCTTGCCGCTTGAGCGCCAACGCGCGGGTCTGAAGATCGCTGATGAAATTTCGTTCGGAGATGATCATCGAACCGTCGCCCTGCGGGCTGTGATCCGGCAGAACGTGCTGCACGTTTAGCGTAGCGAGCTTGTCGAGAACTGCGATCCAACTTGTAGGAGTTCCGCCGTCATCGGAAATGCCAGGGACAACCTTGTTCTGCACCAGGTCGCCAGAGACCAGCGTCCGGTCGGGTTCCACGAAGGTCAGCTCGTCACCTTTTGTGTGACCTTCGCCGAGCCATAGCAGCCGTGCCGTCACGCCGCCTCCTAAATCGAGGGTGGCTTCACTATCGAAAAGAATGTCGGGAGTGCGAAGGGTGACGCCTTCCAGCAATTCCTTGTTCTGCGCCGACATCTGGCGGAAGCGGTCGAGGATCTCAAGGCCGTGCTTTTCCATATCCCGCTGCTGGACCGTATTGCGGATCAGAATGGTCCCCGGAGGGAAACCCGGTTCGCCGGCGGCGTGCTCGGGATGAAAATGCGTAGTGGTGAGAAAAAGCTTGGGGCCCTTGGAAAGCCGTGCGGCAACGCGGGCTACAGTGGCTCCGTTGCGCGGCCCCATGCCGGTGTCGACCACCAGAGTGGCGCGATCGCCCACCACAATGGCGATGTTGGGAAAGCCCATGATGGCCCAGACATGATCGGAAATCTTGACTGTGTTCTCCGTCAGCGGAGCCTGTGGCATCTGCGCCGTGGCGGCAGCGGCGAATGCGACACCCAGTACAAGAGGAGCAGCGAAGGTGCGACGAGTTAGCCTAAGCATGAGCCATATTCCATCCGATCCCTAGAGCATACACCTGATCGCTATTCAAAATCACTCATGCAACATTGAGTTATGCACCGTATTCATACACGATATCCAGTAAATGAAACGGCACAGACGTGGAGTTTGCTAGTACCCCAGGACGGCACGAACCAAACTCACATCGTCGATGTTTCGGAATCGGGGCTGCGCATTGAGTCGACGCAAGCGTTCCTTCCGGGAGAGTCGATTGCGATTCGCGTAAACCGGATGGTGATCTTCGCGGTGGTACGCCACTGCCGCGAGTTACGCGTGGGGTGGTTTTCATCCGGCGTCCGCATCACGCAGATCGTCACTTATAAAGAGCGGCTTCCGAAAAGTTTGGACGAAATCCTAAAAAGTCAGACCACGGGATCTGCAAGCGCGCCGGCTCCAGCTTAGTGGACCGCGAGCGCGAACGCGTACAGCGAATCCCCCGCTCCGATTACGACATACTGAACACCATCCAACTCATACGTCATGGGACCGTTGGTCATCGACGTATGCAGTCCCGCGTGCCACAGCGGAGTTCCGGTGGGCGGATCGAGCGCCATGAAATTCGACGCCGTGTCGCCCGCGAACAGCAATTTTCCCGCCGTGCTCAGCAAGCCGGATCGCGCAGCGCCGCCGTTCGGCCACTTGTGGCTCCAGGCGATGTTGCCGGTCTTGACATCGATGGCCTGCACCATCCCTTCAGAGAATCCGCTGCGATCGTTGCCGCCCCAACCTTCGGGCTTGTCATCGTCATCGTCGTAGATGTAGTAGACGCTGAAAGCTCGCGCGGCGTTCACGTAGAACAATCCGGTCTCGGGATTGTAGCTCGGCGAAGGCCAGTTGGCCGCGCCGCCCTGGTTGGGTGAAACCAGCGCGCCATCCGGCTGCGGCTGCTTGGCGGGATTCGGAATGGGCTGTCCTTTCGCATCCAAGCCTTTGGCCCAATTCGTCTTCACATACTCCGAGCTGAGAATATGTTTCCCGTTAGTACGATCCAGCACGAAGAACCATCCGTTGCGGCTGGCCTGCGCCAGAAGCTTGCGCTTTTCGCCGTTAATCTCGCCGTCGAAAAGTACCGGAGTTTGCACCGCATCCCAATCGTGCGTATCATGCGGCGAAGGCTGAAAATACCACTGGAGCTTGCCGGTATCGGGATTCAGCGCGATGATGCACTCGGTATAAAGGTTGTCGCCTGCGCGCGCCTTGCCCGCGATCACCGGCTGCGGATTGCCGGTACCGAAATAATAGAGGTTTAAATCTGGATCGTATGTGCCGGGCACCCAGGTCATGCCGCCGCCGTGCAGCATGGCATCCACGCTGGGCCAAGTTTTGGCTTCCGGATCGCCGGGATTCGGATGCGCATACCAGCGCCACTGCAAATCGCCGGTCTCCGGATCGTGTGACTCAATGTATCCGGGGATGTCCAGATCGTCGCCGCTGACGCCGACGATAACGTGATTCTTCACCACCACCGGCGCGACCGAACCGTAGTAGAACTGCTCCAAATCGCAGATTTCTTTGTGCCAGCGCTCTTTGCCGTCCTTGAGATTCAGCGAAACAAGATTGCAGTCCGGTGTTTCGAAGTACAAATAACCGCCCCACACGCCCGCGCCGCGATTTCCGATGTGCCAACCGCCCTTGGATTTCCACGCGTAGTGCCACAACTCGCGGCCGTTGTGCGCATCCACCGCCCAGACGTGATCGGGCGCAGTGAAATACAGCACTCCGCTGAGCTCGATGGGCGTGCCTTTGATCACCGCCGCAGCATTTCCGCCGCCACCCGCTTGTGCGCCTCCGGGGCCACCCGTGCTTGCACGGTGAACCCAGGCCAGTGATAGAGAACTGACGTTGGACGCGTTGATCTGAGACAGCGAGCTGTAACGGCGGCCCGAATAATCGCCATTATACGTAGGCCAAGCCTGTCCGAAGATCGTGGTTGCCGAGATCAGAATGAATGCGAACGGCTTCATTCCAAGCTGCTTCATTTCAAGGTCTCCAGATAAGCCACCAGGTTGTGGATCTCGGCATCGGTATATTGATCGAGCAGTTCGTTGTGCGCGGCGTAGGGATCGCGCAGCTCGACCTTCAGGTTCGGCGTCCGAGGCCACGAATGATAATCGCCCGCCGAGTCACGAAGGGAAACGGTGAAGTCGTCGATGCGGTCGAGATTTCCCGACACCGGCGGTCCAAGAGGCGGCGTGACGGTCACTTGCGTGGGCCGAACCGGCGGAGTTCCGCGGCCTCCGCTGCGAGGGAACAGGAGCCTCTGTTGCAATGTCAGCGGATCGTACTTTTTCGCGATGCCTGCGAAATCGCCGGTGGGCGAATGGCACGCGCCGCACTTTCCTTGTCCTTCGAAATACGTTTTGCCGGCTGCGGCGTTGCCCGTCAGCACATTCGGAGGCCGAGTCGCGTTGCGGTCCTTGACCGTCTCCTCCACGCGCTGCTTCAGGAATTGCGAAAGATCGCGAACCTGAGCCTGCGTCAGATCGCCCTTATGATTCGCGAGTTTCTTCAATGCCGGAGCAAGCTCGTTTCCGGATTTGTCATGCAAGACGACGATCGAGCGGATCAGGTCAGGTCCGTCGTCGGTTCCCTTGGTCTGGCTCCCGTGGCAATTCACGCAGTACTGCAGATACACGCGTTTGCCGCGATCCGCGGCGGCGGAATCCACGTCGGGCCGCGTTGGTCCGGCTTGCCCCCACAGCGCCGCCGATAGGGTGAACATCGACAATGCGCCCCTAGACATCGCAGATTTCGAGAGCTTTGTTGAGCGTCAGCACGGGATCATGCCCGGGCGCGGGAGTGTACTCATGCGAGAGGAATCCGGTGAACTTCAGATCCACGATGGCCTGCGCGATGAAACGGTAATTCAGCTCCTGAGTCTCGTCGATGTCGTGCCGTCCCGGATTGCCGCCGGTGTGGAAATGGGCGATCCACTGGAAATTGTCGCGAATATTGCGGACGATGTCGCCATCCATGATCTGTGCATGATAAATATCAAACAGGATTTTCACGCGCGGTGAATTCACACGCTTCATCACATCCACGCCCCAGGCGATGTGATCGAACATGTAGTCCTTGTGGTTCACCCTGCTGTTCAAATATTCCATGCAGATGGTGACGCCTTTGTCTTCGGCGTGCGCCTTGATGTTGTTAAGGAACGCGACGCAATGGTCGGCTCCGGCGCGATCGTCCATGCCATTGCGATTGCCCGAGAAGGTGATCACGTTGGGCACGCCCGCGGCGGCCGATTCGTCGATGGCCGCGCGCAGGGATTTATCCAACCGGTCGTGATTCTCCTTGCGGTTGAGCGCTTCCTGAATGGTGCCGCCCGGACCCAGAGGATACATCGACGGCGTCAGACCGTACTTCTTGAGCAGAGGCCAATCCATCGGACCCACGAGATCGAATCCCTGGACGCCCAGCCGCGCTGCTTCCCGGCAGCAATCCTCCATGCTCATGTCGCGCGCGAAAACGCCGCGCGTGATGCCCTGCTTGAGATGGTTCTTGCGCTGGACCTTGTTTGGTGAGCTGCCCTGCGAGTTATTTTGTCCGAGCGCCACGGGCGCAACCAACACTGGAAGAAAATCTCTGCGACGCATTGTCTTCACCCCACCAGATATCCTACTGCAATTATGCGATGGCCTGTTCTGATACCTTGAAGCGGATGGACGATTCCCCGCGCAAAACGCAGTGGTGGCTGATTGCGACGGCCGCCGTGCTGGCCGTGCTCACTCTTTTCTATTACACCGGTTCCTGGATCATGGTGGCGCTGTTCTTCGCGCTTCTCGGAGGGTTCGTGGCGTATCAATCGGCGCGCTCCCGAAGGCCGTCCTTGCACTCCTGTATTCGCTGTGGAGCGAAGCTGAATCCGAACGCGCGGGAATGCCGGGTCTGCGGCAGTGCGAGCTGGACGGTCAGGAATTAGTCCAAGCCGACGATTTTGCCGGCATAGCCGGTCATTTCCAGATATCCGACTCCGCGCAGAGGACGATTGAACCGCGTCGCGTCAATGTCGATCGCGCCTTCCCAATAGTTGGTTCCGGAGCCCGCGATTTCCTGCTGAGTCAAGGGTGTGCGAACCGTCGCCTTGAAGTCGAGTGATGGAACTTCAATCGACCATTCCACCGGATAGGGTGCGGCGGTTACCGGGCTCGTCCAAGTCTTGCCGGGCGTAACTGTAAAATCGCCGGCAGAAAGATGGCGCGTGTGTCCTTGAGGATCCACGTAGGTTCCAGCCGAATACGGATCCGGCGCTCCGTCGGACCGGCGCAAACGGTACAGCATCACCTCAGACCGGTCGTCGAGCTGAAGGCTGAACCAATCCCAACCGCTCTGGCCGGATTCCAATTGATGGCTGAAGAATTCATGATCCATCCAACTGGTACCTTCAACGGCGAATCGTTTTCCGTCCAGAACGATCGTGCCAGTGGAAGCCAGCCGCGTGAGGGAAATATAGTGCGACGCTTTGCCCGCACCCTCCGCCTTCTGGCTCACTCCATTCGTGCCGTTGATCGCCGGGGGCTTATCGGACTTCAGCGATAGTTCAAAAGAAAAGCGGTCTGCGATGGCTTGGAGTGTCTGCGTGCCTCCACCCGCGACGGCGGGATCGAAGGTCCATCGCGCCTGCCAGTTCCCATTCCACACGCGAGCCTGACTGAAGTCCGCGCCGGCGAGGCCGGGACCGGATCGATTCAGCCGCTCCGTGTGCATAAACTGGCCGCCTTGAATATCGCTCAGCGCGAGGTGCGCCATCCAAACGTCGCGCACATCCCAAACGTTTGTTGAAGCCGCTTCGCGATCCACTCCGCGAAGAAAGAAAGTTAGCTCAAAACCGAAGCGACGGCCTTCGGTGGTGCGAAGATTTCCCGTGTAGTACCACCATTCAGTTTGAAAGTTGGGATGATTGAAATGGTCGCGAGGAAACTCGAAACGGTAATTCGGGAGCGCGAGGCGATATGCATCGCCCGCACCGGGCGCATTCATGGCGAACAGCATCACAGCGAGCAGAAACGCCGCCACTGCAACGTTTCTATTCCTCATGAATGACCTCGATCGGCACCAGGCGGGTCGCGATCCTGGCGGGGTACAAAGCCGAAAGAATCGTCGCGGCGTACACAATGGAAAGCGCGCTCAGCAGCACCAGAACGGGCCAGTGGAACTGAATGGTCCACCCGAAGGATTGTTTGTTGATCACACGAATCAACAGCAGCGAAAGAATCAACCCCAAGGTCACGCCAGCGATATTCGCCAGTGCACCCAGCAGGCCGGCCTCGAACAGGATGATGCGGCGGATCTGGCGGTCGGCCGCGCCTAGGAAGCGCAGCAAACCGAACTCGCCGCGGCGGTCGATGACCAAAGCGAGCAACGCTCCGCCCACGCCGGTGATGGCCACGAATACCGCGAGAGCCTCCAGCACATAGGTGATCGCAAAGGTGCGGTCGAAAACCTGAATCCCCTGGTCTCGCAGAGTTCGATTCCGCACGATGGCGACGCCGCGGCCCGCGATCACGCGCTCTACCGCGCGCTGTCCTTGCTCCAGCGACACGCCGGGCTTCAGATATACGGCGACGTTGGTCGGTTCGTCGCCGGGAAGGTAGCGGAGCAGAGTTGCGCGATCCATCAGGATCACACCGCGTTCGCTCGAGTAATCGTAATAGACGTCCAGGATGCGAAAGGAATGCAGTTTGCCGCCAAGGCTTAGCGTCAAACTGTCGCCCACCCGCACCCGATGCTTGTTGGCGAACGGCTCGCTGACGATGACGACGTCGCTCCCGATGAGCTGACGCATGACGCCTTCCGTCGGCGCGCCGGAGAGAAACGAAGTCTTCCTGCGCCGTGCGCCACTGTGGGAGTCCATGCCTCCGAGCGTGACGGGCAGCCCCTCATAGCGCACTTCGTAAGTGCGCAATCGATCGATTGCTTCGACCTCTGGAAGGTGGGCGATCTGCGCGGGGATTTCCGCCGACATGGTGGGATGGCGGTCCGCTCCCGCCGGAACAGCGGGAGTGAGGAATAAATCCGCTTGCAAAATATCGTCCATCCAAACCAGCACGGTTTCGCGAAAACTTCCCACCATGATGCCGACGGCCGTGAGCACCGCGATCGCCGTTGACAAGGTTGCGACAAGCACGGACGTTCGCCGGAGAGATCCGGCAAGGCTGCGGGTCGCCAGTAGCGCTTCCACTCCGAACACGCGGCGGATCAATCCGGCGGTGATCGCCGCCAGAGCGGAAACCAGTGCGGGAATCAGCAGCGCGGTCGCGCCAATCGACAGGAGCGCGCACAGGTAGCCGTAGAGCGGTTTTCCATTCACCGCGCTTTGCTGCGAAGCGATCCACGCGGCCAATGCGAGGATCACGGCGGCTGCGGCTGTCCGCCATCGGTTCACGCGCGCCTGGTGTTCGCGCCTTCCTCTGGCCATCGCTTCGACCGGTGCCACTCGCGAGGCTTCCCATGCGGGTCCCAAGGCGGAGACGAGAGAGACGCCGATGCCGATTGCGATCCCCAATAACGCCGTTTCCCAAGTGAGCGAGATCGGCGCGGGGCGGCTGCTGAAGTATAGCGATTCCACCGTGGACGCGACCAGTTTGACAGCGCCTTCCGACATGGCGCGTCCCAGAACGATTCCAGCGATGCCGCCCAGTAGGCCGAAGCAGCCGGCTTCGCCCAGAAACCCCGCGAGGATTGCCGCGCGAGGCGTGCCCAGCGCGCGAAGGATGCCGATTTCGAATCTGCGCCGGACCAAGGATACGGAAATCGTGTTGTAGATCAGGAACGCGCCGACGGCCAGCGAGACATAACTCAACACTCGGAGGTTCCAGCGAAACGCGTCTAGCATGCGCCGGTTCTCTTCGGTCTGCGCGCCCTGCCGCGCGATGGCGACGCCTTCGGGAAGGCTCTGGCGCAGGAGCGTCTCCCACTCCTCCATCGAGTGCGTTGGAGGAGCTTCAATCAAGATCCGGTCGAGTCTTCCGCCACGCCGAAGCAGCCGCGTAGCCGGCGCCAGATCCATTAGAATCGTTTCCCCCGCCGGATCGTTCAGCAGTCCGCGAACGGTGAAATCCGAGGCTGTGTCGTTGATCAGTAAGCGAATCCGATCGCCGTTTTTGTAGCCCAACCCGGAGCTGGCCCAGACGGATTCGTTCAGCCAAACATTCGAAAAAGTCGAGGCGTCGGCCGCGAGCGGCGCGCCGCCAAGCGCGCCTTCCGAAGTCATGTCCACGTTGATCACGTCTATGCCGATGATCGGCACTGTGCGCCGGATTTCGCCGGCGATGACTCCGTAATCTTCAATGCGCGGATGAAGCTTCAACGCATACGGCGCCGTTGCCACGCGAGCGAATGCTTCGGGAGGGATTCCACCCGGCGCGGTCACTTCCAGGTTTGCGCTTCCGGTCAAAGTTTCGAGCGAGGAACGAAAGGAGCCCACCGCCGCCTGCCCGGCAAGTTCGATGGACAGCACCGCGGCGACTCCCAGAGCCACGGCGAGCACGGTGAGCGCAGTTCGAAGACGCTCCCGCCGCAACGGTCTGAGGATCAGACGATAGAAGAGATTCACCACTGGCTCAATGCTTTCCGGTCAGCCGCTGCATCGGACTCACACTCTGCACCCGGCCGTCCTGCAAGGTGACGATGGTGTCCGCAAGGGCGGCTGCTTCCAGGCTGTGGGTCGCCATCAGAACGATGGTTTCCATCTCGTCCGCGATGCGTCTCAATAACGCAAGAATCACGGCGCTGGTCGCGTTATCCAAGTTGCCCGTGGGCTCATCCGCCAGGAGCAGAGAAGGTGCATTCGCCAGAGCCCGTGCGATGGCCACGCGTTGCATTTGCCCGCCGGAAAGCTGATGCGGCATGCGGTCGGCGTAGGCGTCCATCTCCACCCAGCGCAATCGTTCACTCGCGACGGCGCGCGGGTGCGGACCGCCGGCGAGCATCAAGGGTAGTTCGACGTTCTCAATAACAGACAAAGTCGGCAGCAGTTGAAAACTCTGGAAAATAAATCCCACCTTATCGCGCCGCACCTGCGTTAACGCGGCGTCCTTCAGCATCGAAGTATTCATGCCATCCAGCCACACGGTTCCCGAGGTTGGAAAATCCATGACGCCCGCCAGATTCAGAAGCGTGGATTTTCCGCATCCGCTTCGTCCCACCAATGCCACAAACTCCCCCGCGTGAAATTCGAGACTCACGTCGTGCAGAGCCGGCACGGGGATTCCTTCCGTGACGTAGTCCTTGTTGATGTGGTCCAGGCGCAGAGTGCCCATATGGTCAGTCTCGCAGAACAGCTTACCGAGCCGTGAGATGGGCTTGCGTCCCGTTCGGGCAGGAGCATCTGACGCTACCGGTGCAGACTGAGGAGCGATTGCGGCTCGCCTGAATCCCGAAGTCCGGCGAGGCGGGGGATGGCGTCGATGAGCTTCCGCGTGTATTCGTGCCGCGGGTGCACGAAAACCTCGGCCGTGGGACCGCACTCGACGATCGTGCCCTCATGCAGAATTGCGACGCGGTGGCATAACGAAGCGACCGAGGCCAGATCGTGTGAGATGTACAGGATCGCCAATCCCTGGGTCCTGTTCAGGCTCGCGAAGAGTCTTAGGATCTCGGCCTGCGTGATGCTATCGAGCGCGCTGGTCGGTTCGTCGGCGAGCAGGAGCGCCGGCCGGTGCAGAATCGCGAGCGCGATCAGGAATCGCTGGGCGAGGCCGACGCTCAGGTTACGAGGATATTGCCGGAGGAATGCGATTTCCGCGGGGAGGCTGACGCTCTCGAGAAGCGGCTTCCAGTCCGGCTTGCCGCGCTCATGCGCGCGCCACGCCTCTTCGAGCTGCGCGCCGAGCCGTAAGTTCGGATTGAGCGCTGCAAGTGGACTCTGCGGCACCAAGCCGATTTCCTTCCCTCGCAGCCGCCGTAATTCGCTTTCCTTCAGGCCCAGCAGATCGCGTCCGTTAAACAAAATCCTGCCCGTGCATTTTCCTCCCTTGAGCCCAAGCAGCCCCAGAATCGCGGACGCGATCGTGCTCTTGCCTTCGCCGCTGCGGCCCACCAGCCCGACGATCTCGCCTCGTCCTGCTTCGAGCGAGACGTCGCGCAGCACCTCCGGCTTGCCCACGTAATCAGCCGACAGGCGAATGCTGAGAAGCGCGCTGGAGGGCGGAGTCTGCGCGATCACGGCCCCCCTTGTGGCTTGGTTCCGGCGCTCAGGCGCTCGGCATTCCAGAACGTGTGAGGAAAAGAGGCGGTGGGCTTCGCGCCGGTCACTCGCCGGGACACCGCAACCAGCGCGTTCGGGTGGAGCAGATAAATAACCGGCGTCTGCTCGTGCAGGATCTCCTGTACCCGATCGAAATTCTTCTTGCGCGCGTGATAATCGGCGGTCGCCGCCTGCGCCAGCATCAGCCGGTCGATTTCCGCTTCCCAGGGCGTTTCCGGCGATTTCTGCGACGGATTCCACGGGTGATTGCTCGCCGAACTGAGCAGCATGTTCATAAGTTCGCTGGGGTCGGCATCGACGTTGACCAGACCCAACAGGCAGGCCTCATAGTTCAGCGATCTGGTGATCCGCTCAAGCAGGGAAGGAAAATCGAGTGTGACGATGGATATTTTCATTCCTAGCTTTGCCAGGTCCTGCTGGATCATCGTAGCCATTTGTTCACGAGTCTTACTTCCGGCATTGGTGATAATGGAAAATTGAACCGGATTGCCGCGCTGGTCCCGCAGTACGCCGCCTTCCAGGCGGAATCCATCCGCCCCGAGGAGTTTGAGGGCCGCGGCGGGATCGAAGGGCTCCGGAACCAGACCCTCCTTGAACCACAACTTGTTCGCAGGCGACACCGGACCCGACGCCGGAGTGGCATGGCTCCGATAGACGATCCGGCACAGATCGGCGCGGTTGATGGCCAGCGATACAGCTCGCCGAAAGCCTGCCGATTGGAACCATTCCTTGGTAGCGTCAGGCACAGGAGCGCGCCGGGCCTGGTTGAACCACAGGAACTCCGAGTCGAGCGTGGGACCGGCATCGATCGCGGTCCCCGGAGCTTCGGAGGCCAGCCGGTCGAAGAGTTCAGGCGTAAGCTTATCGATCATGTCCACTTCGCCCCGGCGAAAGCGGAGCAGCTCCAGATCGCGGTTCTGCTCAATATCGAAGCGGATGGAATCGACCAGTGGCAGTGGCCTGCCGTTTATATCGCGCTTCCAGTACGCTGGATTGCGTTTCAATTGGATCGAAACGCCCGGCCTCCGTTCGCCAATCACAAACGCACCCAGCCCGGGATAGGGCCGTTGTGGAGCTTTTGCGGAGACGATAGCGACCTGGTCGAACAGGCTCTCCATGGATGCCGTCGGCGTCGGAAACTGCGCAATCACCGTATGCGTTCCGTCACTTCGCAGCTTCACGGAGCCGTGATCGGTCTTGAAGGTATCGGCGACGGGCGAATGAAGCGCAGGATCGAGCAGCCGCTCAAAACTCCGCACCACGTCCTCAGCGGTGAAAGGGGATCCATCCGGAAATTTCACGCCGTGTCTAAGCTGGAAGACGATCCGCGTCGCGTCTTTCGAAATGCTCCAGGATTCCGCCAGCTCAGGCTCCGGCTGCTGCGTAAGCCTGTTGACGCGAATCAGCACTCCTTCGGTTAGGTATTGGATCGTTTCGGCGGACTCGTCCGCTGCCAGCCATGGATCCAGCGTCTTGGGCTCGTCGTGCAAAGTAAGGTGCAGTTCCGCCGCGGCGCTTGTTGAAGCGATAGCGAAAAGCAGGAGCATTGGAATCGACGGAGGTGCGAACCGAAGCTTCATATGGAAAAATCCTCTCTAGCGAGCACCAACTGAAAGCTGCCGACGACCAGCGCCAGCAAAATCGCCGGAGCCAGCAAATAAGGTTGCGCGATGAAATAACCGCCTTCCAGCTCCCGCAATAAACCTCCCCAAGAAGGCAGGGGCTCGGCGACCCCCAATCCCAGCATTCCGAGGGTCGTCTCCGTCAGGATATATATCGGGATCGAAACCCAGAACTGGGCCAGCAGAATCGGTGCGACGTTGGGCACCAGTTGACGCCATAACAGGCGCCACGGCCGGCATCCTCGAGCTCTTGCCATGAACACGAAGTCCGAAGACTTGAGCTTTCGCACGGCAGCGCGCACTACCCTTGCCGGCGCGGCCCAGCCGAGCATTCCGAGCAATAGGAACGTGATGGTAACCGACGCCGCGGGGGACACATTCAAGGGCAGGCACGCGCGCACGATCAACAGCAGGAACAGCCAGGGAAGCGAGAGAAACAAATCCGCAGCCGCCACTATCGTCCGGTCGAGGAAACCACCCGCTAGACCAGCCAGTCCACCAAGGGCGGCGGCCGCGATGCAGGATAACAGCGCCGCCGCAGGTGCCAGAAGGAAAGAGACACGCGTGCCGTATATCAAACGCGAAAGCCGGTCCCTGCCAAGCGCGTCCGTCCCTAACGGAAACCGCGCCGAGGGCGGCGCATCCGGAGTTGCGCGAAACTGCGTCTCGTATCGATTCGTGGCCCACCACTCGGGTGCAAGGGCGATCAGGGCGATCACTGCCAGCAAAGCAATCGCAGCGGCACGTGCAGTCTTCATACGGGACTGCCTGCGTCCTTCCGAGTCATGCTTTCAGAAAGTATCACCGCCGCGATCGTAGCGAGCGTCACCAGCATGGTCAGGTTCACAAGCAGAGGGAGGTCCCTTGCCGTCGCCGCCTGCCATGCAAGCCGACCCAGTCCGGGAGCATCGCAGATGGCTTCCACCGGAATGGCAGCTCCAATGGCCATGCTGGCCGATGCAGCGAAGAGCGCAAGTAACTGGGGAGCGGCCTCGGGCAGAATGTGCGCCGATAAAATACGCCATTCGCGGACCCCTCTCGCCCGCGCCATCTCCACGTGGTGCGCTCCATAGGCCTGGACCAGCAGATTTCGCGCGAAGCGGAAAATTCGCGGCGCGAGCACGATCACCAGTACTGTTCCCGATGCGGCGCCCTCCATCAGACACAAATACGCGAGCAGCGCTGCCGGCAGACTGAGCAGCAGCCCCGCGGTTGCGCTGGATGCGGCATCGTACATCCAGGCACGGCGAAAGCGGCCCACCGGAATTGCCAGGCCCAAGCCGATCAGCCAGCCTCCGCTGAGTCCCACCCCCAGTTCCCGTAAGGTCGCCGGCGCGCGGTCGGCAATCAAACTCGCAATCGGCGCGTTATTCGATTCTGAGTAACCGAGATCGCCATGGACCAGGTTTCGCAGATAAGCCAGGAAGTTCGCGCCCACGTTGCTGTTTCTGGCTTTCTGAGCTCGCATCGCCGCCAGACTGTCTTCACCGAGCCGCTGGTTTAGCTCCCGTTGGTCGACCAGTGCGCCCGGCGAGTATCGCACCAGCACCGCGCTCGCGAGCCCCGCCGCGAGCACCAGTCCGGCCATGCGAAGCAGTTGCCGGAGAATGCTTCTCATATACTTATCGTCTATCGGGCGAGCTTTCGAAGGTCTTTAACGGTACCAGGAGGTTATGGCGACTTCAGGCGCTCCACTTGAAGGCGGAAGGTCACGGTGGAATGCGCCGGTCTCTATCACCGGCTCTCGAAAATCCCATGCGAGAAGTGGGCGTACCCTTTGCAGGTTGGGAGGCCCGTTCCTTCTCGTTCCCTGCGCTTCGCCCGCCGGCGGGGGGGCGCCCGTGGGTTACACTATAGAACCTGCCATGTGGATAGTTCCACTGAAGAACTCTTGGGCATTTCCGGTTATTGAAGCGGCGCATTTGTCCGGCGTTGCGCTGCTCGCTGGTACGATCCTCTTCACGGACCTGCGCAGGCTCGGGTTGGGCGTCGCGCGGCAGCCGGGCGAAGAGCTTGATCGTGTCTTCAAACCATGGGCGCACAGTGGGCTCGCGATCCTTCTTGCGACCGGCGCCGTGATGTGGTTCGCCGACTGGGGACGTTACCGGCGTAACCCCGCGTTTGGCGTGAAGATGGCGCTCGCGGTGCCGGCGCTGATCTCATATTTCGTACCTCGAAGGCATAAGGCGATCGCCATCGTATCCCTTGTGCTGTGGACAGCCGTGGTCCTGGCGGCGCGGGCCATCGCGGACTTCGACATCTGAGTATGCTGCTGAGTCTGGCGCAATGGGTCCATTCGACGGCGTTTAGCGCGGCCTTGGCGGGTTCGACATGGGCTTATCCGGTGATCGGCGGCCTGCACGTACTGGGCATCGCGTGGTTTGGCGGCGCTGTATTGCTCTCCGCGTTGCGCCGGCGCGATCGAGAGGCGCGCCCGCGGCCTGCCATTCTGTGGATCGGTGGGACGATCATGTTCCTGACGGGCGCGTTGCTATTCGCGACCGAGCCACTGCTCTGTGCCGCCAGTCAATCTTTTCGTGTGAAGATGCTGTTACTGGTTACGCTGGCGGCGACGAGTCAAGTGCGCTCGAAAATTGCCATTCCTCTGACGTTGACCCTGTGGGCCGGTGTGTTATTGGCGGCCCGTGGTATTGCCTTCTTCTAAATTAGAAGGATGCGGAAAAAGGCGAATGACCGCGGCTCTGGGCTGTGGAACGTGGAATCTGCTCCAAACGCCTTTACGCCTGGGGTGGGAAATACAGCCGATCGACCTTGGCGGCAAGAATGAAATCGCTCTCGGTCAGGCCCGAGATCTTATGTGTGTAGTTGGTGACCCTCACGTAGCCCCAACCGAAACAGATGTCGGGATGATGTCCCTGCTCTTCCGCGATTTCCCCGATGCGATGTACGAACGCCAGCGCACTCTTGAAATTGGGGAACAGGAAGTTTTTCTCTATGTGATGCTGTTGGACGACCTGCCAATCCGGCAACTCGACGGAGAGCTTGCCGAGTTCTTCGCCCTGAAGAGGCGGTACGCCTCCGCGGCACGGTACGCAATGCCGGGACGCCAGGTCGTTTCCAGATCCAGCCATAGTCGCTTTCATTATAACTAGGGTGGTTTGGCCGCCATATTCAGGGTATCGGCTGGTTGGAGACCCTCGCCTCTCCTGTTACGCTCCAGTCGGAGGGTCGTATGCGTAAGTTCTTGCTGTTCGTCCTGCTAGGCGGAATCGCTGGGGCGCAGACCATGACGGAGTTTGGAGCCGCAGCGGCAGCCGGAACGGCTGGCGGCGCAGCCGGCAAGAAAGTCAGCGACGGTATCACGGCGGTTTTCGGGAAGGTGGATCAGCAAACCAAGGACGCAGCCAAAAAAGAGGACCCAAAACCGGCAAAGCCCACCACCGCTACCGCCGCTGCCACCGCGACCGCTTCCCCAGCGGCTGAACCATCGGCGAGTGCCGCCATCGCGCCCGCGGCGAACCCTGCAAGCGGGCCTGTCGGCGCATCTACGCCGGTTGCCAAGTCCACAACCGCTGCCAAGTCCACCGCCAAGACTCCGGCGACGGTAACGAAATCCGGACCCTCGGCTCGCGTCACGCACATCAACCCACCGGACCCTCCGGATTCGGTTCCGGATCCGCCGCCTCCGTCGGCCCAGCGCGCCGTGGTAAGCAAACCGGCTCCGCCTCCGGCGCCCAAGCCTGAAGTCGAAGTGGCGCCGGTTCCCCCACCGCCGCCGCCTCCTCCCGTAGCAACCGCCGAGGACCTGAAGGCGGTCACTCCCGGGACCATTCGCGAAGACGTGCTGAAGCTGGGACCTCCGGCGTCGCGGATCACCATGTTCGACGACGGCCACGTTTTGGAGATCTACACCTACGCCGCCAGTAACGCGACCTTCGCCGTAGTGCGGCTGAGCGACGGCGCGGTATCGCAGGTGGAATTCCGGTAGACACCCTCCGCGAGCTCTTTCCCGCAGCGTCTCAGGAACGGGTATCGTTATATAGATAACAGCCGGTTGGTAACGGCCCGGCTATACACGATATCTACCTATGAGACGGATGCGCACTTTTTTCCCGGCCGCTTGCTTATTGTCCCTGACCTCTGCGATGTGGGCGCAGCAATCTTTTGTCCCCACCGTGATCGCCACCCCTGGCTCGCCCAGTTCGATCTTGATGGGAGTGTACGGAGGCGCGCTTTCCCGCAGCGCCAATTTGGGGCAAACATGGACGCCGCTGTACCTCACCCAAGCCGGGCTCCCGCAGCCCCCGGTCAATGGGTTCGCTGTCGATCCCCTGAACTCGAGCACCATGTACCTGGCCACCACCTTCGCCGGCGGCATGTTCTGGAAGAGCACCGATTCAGGCCAGACCTGGGTTCAGGCCAGCTCCGGGTTGCCCGCCACCGGCGCCGGGATCGACTACTTCAAAGCGTTTCCGGATACGATCACGTATCTTTACGCCAAGGTCGGAAACAGCCTCTATCGGTCTTCCAACGGTGCCCAAACCTGGATCCAGATAGGCTTTCTGCCCACTGCTAGCGGCAGGCTGGTGATCGCGGAATCGCAGCGCACCCGAATGTACTACATCGATGCCGCCAGCCTCATGGTATACGCCTCCTTCACTGAAGGAACCAGTTGGATGCCGACCTTTCCGGTCCAGTCCGGGCCCTTCGCCCCGGCTCCGTCCATCACCGGCGTCGGCGTTCCCTTCTTCGATCCGAGCGACCTTTACGTGACCGTGAACTTCCCCGGAATCGCCGTCTACCCCTATGCCAGCCTCGACGGAGCCGCGTTCGCGGATCAAAGCGGCATAGGTCTGGGTCCCTTTACCCAGATTCTCTCGGCCAGCACCGGCCCCACGTACGCTCTGACCAATTCCGCCAACGGCTTTTTCCGAAGCGTCGATAGCGGGAAGAGCTGGCAGTCCGTGGGAAACAGCGGTTTGGAGCACTATAGCGCGACGGCGATCGATCCGTTGCTACGGACTATCCTCTACGGAGTGGAGACCATCCAGCCCTCGACGACTCCTATGTATTTGGTGCAATCCCTCGACAGCGGCAATACGTGGAGCACCATTCCGGCCACGATCACGCCGACCATCGGCAAGCCGGTGCCCATGTTCAACGTCACGTTGGAGCAGGGCGCGCCCTATTCCGCACCGTTCAACGTGCAGACCGTCGAGAGCCCGGTGTGGCAGACTCCGGTGACCATCAGCACTTCCGGTGAACCGTGGCTTCAACTCGGAGCAACCTCCGGAACCACTCCGCTGGCCAGCTCCATCACGATTTCGAGCGCTGGGTTGCTGCCGGGAACCTACACCTCGACCATCACCATCTCGGCGCCGCAGACCTTCAACAAGACCGTCACGGTACCGGTGCAACTGACCGTAAAGCCGCTGGGATCGCTGGGGCCCGGATACCTGATCACGACCGCGGCCGGCAACGGAAACCCGAACGTAACCGCGACCTCGGGAGTTCCCACGAATATGGCCATCGGCGATGCCAGGGCGTTGGCGATCGACCCCTTGGGTAACGTGCTAATCTCGGGCGGGAACATCATCTGGCAATTAAGTGGGGCAACGGCAAGCGCAGCAACCTTGACCGCGCTGGCCGGCAATGGCACGAACGGGTCCAACGGCGATGGCACCGATCCGCTCGATGCCGAGATTTCCGATCCAGATGCGATCGCGTTCGACACCAACGGCTCGGCGTATTTTACCGAGTTTGCCCACGAGCGGGTGCGTAAACTCACCTATGTGGGAAACAACTTCAGTCTCAACACCGCGCTGGACATGACGCTTTTCAACCAAACCGTGGGATCGCACAGCGTGGTCCTCGATCCCTCGAAATTCCTGTACCTCACCTCGCCCAATGGCGTCCTGAACTATAACGGCTCCAAGTTGACGATTCCCCTCGCCGCCAGCTTCTCCAATCCGTACAGCATGATTGAGGACGCTTCCGGAAACTTCTACGTAAGCGACATGGGTCTAAACCAAATCATCGAGGTGACGCCGGCGGGCGCGGTGTCGATTTTCGCGGGCACGGGCCTTGCCGGCTTCTCGGGCGATGGCGGTCCGGCCACGCAAGCCACGCTAAGCGCGCCCGCGGGGATCGCCTTCGATTCCCAAGGCACGATGTACATCGCCGACTCCGGCAACAACCGGATTCGTACCATTACGACGGACGGCAATATACACACCATTGCCGGCTCGGGAGTGCCGGGCTTCGCGGGCGATGGCTCAACTTCCGATTTCGCGTCGTTCATGGGGCCCTTGGGCGTGACCGTGGACGCCAGCGGCAACGTCTACGTCGCGGATACCGGCAACAACCGCGTGCGCATGTTGTCGGCGCAGAGCACTCCCACGCCGCAGCCGGAATCAATCCGCGGAGTGTACGAGTCCAGCCAGCTTGCTCCCGGCGCGATCTTCGTCCTGAAGGGGGTTCTGCTGGCGCCGGTCGGTTACTCGTTCACGGAAAACTCGGGCACTTGGCCCCGCACGGCGCCTGCAAACGCGACCGGACCAGGCGCAGTTGCCGTAACCATCAACGGAGTTGCCGCGCCGCTCTGGTACGTCAGCCCCACGCAGATCAACGCGCAGATTCCATTTGAGACCGCGCTGGGAACAGCGACGGCAGTCATTACGGTGAACGGCTCGCCGGCGGGCCAAATCAACTTCCCGGTGGTTGCCGCAGCACCCGACGTGATCCCTCTGGGGGCCTATCAGGCATCCGGGCCACCGGCGCAGGCTACGGCGCTGGATTTTGCGAGTGACGGATCTTATTCCATAAACTCGCCTTCGACACCCGCGCATCCCGGTGATGTCGAGGAGGTGTATTTGTCCGGCATCGGACAGTCCAATCCACCCGTGGCAACCGGCGCCGCCGCGCCCAGTTCACCGCCCTTTGCTGTGGTGAACTACCCGTATCAGATTACGCTCAACGGCCAGCCGGTACCGGCGTGTCCCTACGATTTTCTCGGATATGCTCCCGGCTTTACAGCGCTGGTGCAAGCCAATTTCTGCCTTCCGGCAGGTCTGACCGGCAATCTTTCGCTGGTGATCACGGTGAACGGACAGTCCTCCCTTCCGACCATGCTTTCGGTGCAGTGAGGCCTTCTCCTACGCCGTCAACTGCGACGTGCAATTCGGGCAGCGCGTGGCTTTGATCGGGATCGCGGTGAAGCAGAAGGGGCAGTCTTTCGTCGTCGGCTCGGCGGGTGCGGGCTGCGGCTTCCGCTGCAACTTCGCAACCATGCGCACCACGATGAAAATCACGAACGCGACGATCAGGAAATTGATCACGGTGTTCAAGAACTGGCCATAAGCGATCACCGGAGCGGCGGCGGTTTTGGCTGCGGCGAGACTGGGATACGATTGGCCGTTGAGCGGCAGGAACAAGTCCTTGAAATCGACGTGGCCAAGAACCCGGCCGATGGGCGGCATCACCACGTCGTTCACCAGGGAAGTGACGATGGCTCCGAAAGCCCCTCCAATAATCACGGCAACGGCCAGATCCAGGACATTGCCTCTGGCTATGAACTTCTTAAAGTCATCCCACATTTTTGATCCCCGTTCGTTATACAGTTTCAATGGTGACGGTCACGATGGACATTGCCGGCAGCGCCACCGCGATGCGTCCCGACTCCACCGTCACCGGGTGAGACTTGATGGTAACCCGATCCGGGTTGTCGAAGCTGTTATACGCGTTGATGTCGGAATCGTGCAGAATCTGCGCATGGCCGGTGCGGGCGATTGCGCCGCGCAGAGCGCAGTCCACTTGCATGTCCACGTCGTGGCGCGGATTGACGAACGTCACGATCGTCTGGTTTCCTTGACGCGACGCCGACATCGATAGATCCGGCGGAGGTTCGGGCGCTTGCTTGCCGCCGCCCCGTCCGGCGGCGCCTGCTCCTGTTCCCGCGGGAGCTGCCGCCGACGCGTCGGTTTCAACCTGCACCGACGTCTTCGAGCGATGCGGTTTGAACATCATGAACGCATAGTAGCTTGTGGTACGGACGCAGTTCTTGCCCTCGGGTCCGTCGGTGATCAGCATCGATTGCAGCACGTTCACCATTTGCGCGATGTTGCACATGTACAGCTTGTCGGCGTGGCGATTGAAGACGTTCAAGCCGAGCCCCGCCGCAACGGCGCTACGCGTGGTCTGCTGCTGCCACAGCCTGCCGTTGCGCCGCTCCTCTTCGGCGGAGACGCCGTGATCCCACACGCCCCATTCATCCAGGAACAGGCCGATGCGGCGATTCGGATCGTAACTATCCAGAAGAGTGCGCTGCTGCACGATGGTCTGCTCGACGCGCCGGAACGTGTTCAACTGCGCGTACATGCCCTCGGGCGTGAAAGCCAGCGGCGCAAAATTAGCGTCTGAGTAATGATGCACGGAATAACCGTCGGGCTGGCGATTCCCGGCCAGCGTGTCCATGAACCCGCGCGTCCACTGCACATTGTTCTGGTTGGGCCCGCAGCCGACCAGGTAGGGACGAATCCCGCCGAAAGCACGCGCGAAAGTGGCGAAGTGGCGGAACTCGGCCGCCGCCTGCTCGGCCTTGAAGTTGCCCCCGCAACCCCACAGCTCATTGCCGATTCCCCAGTAGCGGACGCGAAAAGGCTCGGGCGATCCGCCAGCCGCGCGCAAATCCGCAAGCGTGCTGTCGGATGGATAGTTGCAATACTCCATCCAATCGCGCATCTCCTCCGGCGAGCCCGCGCCGACGTTAGCGGCCAGATACGGCTCCGCGCCGATCAATTTGCAAAAACCCATGAATTCGTTGGTGCCGAAACTGTTGTCCTCGGTGTAGCCGCCCCAGTTCGTGTTCACGGTCTTGGGGCGCTTCTCGGGCGCACCGACGCCGTCGCGCCACTGGTAATCGTCGGCGAAGCAGCCCCCGGGCCAGCGCAGCACGGGCACGCCGAGCTCTTTCAGATAATCCACCGCCGCCTGCCGGTATCCGTTGATGTTCGGGATGGGCGATTTCTTGCCGACCCAGATGCCTCCATAAACGCAGGAGCCCAGATGCTCCGCGAAGTGCGAGTGCAGCTCCGGCCGGATCAGGCCGATTTCCTGATCGGCATGAATCACCGCTTTCCGCGCGCCCGCTCCCTGGCTGAACACAGCGCGGGGAAGCAGCGACGCGAACGAGACCGCTCCGCCGGCTTGAATCAGCTTGCGGCGAGTAAATGTGGACGGCTTGAGTCTGAAAAGCATGGACACCTCCGCGCGGGGTGCGCTTACGGAATTATATCCAAGTGAGCTTACAATACCGACAGGAGGTTCGTCACACCAGCGTGCGCGTCGTATCGTTACTTGCCAGCGCCACGGAAATCGTCTGCGCCCTGGGTGCGGGCGAAATGCTAGTGGGACGATCGCATGAATGCGACAATCCCGGCTGGGTGAGGGGCCTTCCTGCTTGCAGCGAACCCGCCTTCGATGTTTCGGTGTCGAGCGCCGAAATCGACGCCGAAGTCCGCCGCCGCCTCCACTCCGGCGAGCCGCTGTATCACATCCATCTGGAGACGATCCGCGAGGTGCAGCCGGATCTGGTGATCACGCAATCGCACTGCGAAGTTTGCGCCGTGACGCCTGCGGACCTGGACGCCGCAGTTGCGGCTAATCCAATGGGCCGCGTCTGCCTCATTAACGCGCGGCAGCTCGCCATCTCCGCTTCGACGCTCGAAGACATCTTCGATTCCATGCTGCGGATCGCCGCGAGTCTTGGTCTCGAAGAGCGGGGGCGGGACTTGGTTGCGTGCGAGCGCAAGCGCCTCGAAACCGTCAAGGAAACCGCCGCGCAGTTTCGCCGTCCCACGGTCGTGATGCTCGAATGGGCCGACCCCTTCTTCGCCATGGGCAATTGGGGTCCGGAGCTGATCGACATTGCCAATGGTCAAGCGCTGCTCGGCAAGCCGGGCGAATACTCGGCCGCGATCCCAGCCGAAAATCTTCGCGACGCCGATCCGGAATACCTGATCGTCGCGCCGTGCGGGTTCCCTCTGGATCGGGCTCTGCAAGAACGGGCCGTGCTCGAACGCCATTCGTGGTGGCCGGAATTGCGCGCCGTTCGCGAAAACAAAGTGGTGTTCGCCGACGGGAATCTGTTCTTTAACCGCTCCGGCATGACCGTCTCGCGTACCGCTGAAATCATCGCGGAGATCCTGCACGGACGCTCGTTTGGCGCTCCGGATTGACGGCGACTCTACTGACTGCCGCGCAGCCTTGTTATGGTGTCCTCCAGCATACGAATGTTGCTGGCAAATAACTCGCCCACTTCGCTAGTCGTGCGGCTCCGCGACCACTCCAGACGCTGCTTCTCCTTATCCGGAAGATTGTGGTACAGCAACCTCACCTCAACCACTAGATCGCGAAGAGTCTCTTCGTGGCGCTTCAGGATCTCATAAACCCCAACTAACGATTGGTCTGCCATGAGATATAGAATATCCTACGGCTATGATCGACAGGCGCGAATTTCTCGGCTCGCTGATCGCTGTAGTGACAGCCACGATTGACGCCTGACGCCATCTCAGGACGCAGCCCTCGGCCAGCGCGGAAGTGTTCCGCAAGATCGCCTAGTGGGTTAGGTCCTCGACAGCCCGCTTTTCACCGCTGACGATATAATGACGGCCATGACACCCACACGCGCTCTCGCCGCGTTCGTCCTGCTTGCCGCGTCGATGCCAGCCGCCCGCGCCGCGGATTGCGATCGCGAATGCTTGCGCGGCTTCATCACGCAATACCTCAATGCGATGGTGGCTCACAATTCCGCCACGCTGCCGCTGGCGGATCGAGTGAAGTTCACCGAAGACACCGTGGAGAAACGCCTCGGCGAAGGCCTGTGGAAGACCGCATCTGGCTTGCGCAAGTACCGGCAGGATATTCTCGACGTTCGCCAAGGGATCGCCGCGTCGCAGGATGTGGTCGAAGAGGCCGGCATGCCGGTCATGCTGATGCTGCGGCTGAAGGTCGTGGACAAGAAGATCACCGAGGTCGAGACCCAACTCACCCGTAGTCGTGCTGAAGGTGCGATCTTCAATATCGACGCCCTTCAGACCACCGGCAAAACGATGAACGTTGCACCGGAGCGGTCGCAGCTCAACTCCCGCGACGACGCAATCAAAGCCGCGCTGTTCTATCCCGCCGGCCTCAAGATCGGCAGCTTCATCGAAGTGAACGCGCCGTTCGCTCCCGATGCCTATCGCATCGAAAACGGGAACATCACAGCGGGGCCTGGCTGCTCGCGCGCCGGATGCGAGAACGTCAAGACCCAGACCATCATGAAGCACCCCGCGATTACGACTCGCGTGGTCGCGGTAGACGAGGAGTTGGGAATCGTGCTCCTCCGGATGAACTTCGGCGACACCGGCCCGTACGGAGCGGGCAACGCGCTGATCGTGTGGGAAGCCTTCAAGGTCTTCGGCGGCCAGATCCACGGGGTGGAAGCATTCATGCGAGTGATGCCCGCCACCGCCGGCTCGGGCTGGGATTAACGGGCATGCGTCGCGGACTGGCGATTGCGTTAGCCGCCGCGGCCCTGCCCGCGGGGCAACATCTAGCGGGACAAAAGCCTGCGCCTACGGGTTCCCTCACATTCGAAGTCGCATCGATCAAGCCCAGTATGCCGGGCGCTCAGGGCTCCTCGCTGCACCCCGCCCCCGGCGGCCAGCGGTATGTCGCCGCTAACGTTCCGCTGAGAACCTTCATCTTGGCGGCGTATCAAATTAGGGTAACAACTAACTTGACATACCACGCGTTTTAGGGCATACTTGAAGTATGAGCAGCGCACCTAAAACCCTTCAAGAAGCAATCATCTACTTCGCTGATTTCGAGAACTGCAAAGCGTTCATGGTCGAACTGCGATGGCCGGATGGCAAGATCGCCTGTCCCCGCTGTGGCGCGGAGAAAGTCACTTGGCTGGCCAATGCGCGCGTTTGGAAGTGCTATGCCAAGCATGAAGCCGGTAAGGGCCAGACCTTCACTCTGAAGACCGGGACCGTCTTTGAGGATTCACCAATCGCCCTTGAAAAGTGGCTCCCTGCCGTCTGGTTACTGGTTACCTGCAAGAACGGAATCAGTTCCTATGAAGTCGCCCGCGATCTGGGAATCTCTCAGAAGTCGGCATGGCACATGATGCACCGAATTCGTTTCGCACTCCATCACGGCTCATTTGAAAAGATGCTTTCCGGCCATGTTGAAGCGGACGAAACTTTCGTAGGCGGGAAGGCCCGCAATATGCATGTCGCCCAACGTCAGCGCCGCATCACCGGAACTGGCGGCAAGGATAAAACTCCCGTGCTCGGAATCATGGAACGCGGCGGAAAAGTTCGCACCATGGTAGTTCCTAATCGCAAGAAGAAAGCGCTTCAGACTGAGGTTCGCAAGCATGTCGAAGCCGGTTCGGCGCTTTACACCGATGCTTTGATGTCCTACAACGGGCTCGCTGGCGAGTACGCGCACAAGGTTGTAGATCACGCCGTCGCCTATGTGATCGACACGGTCACGCATACAAATTCATTAGAAAACTACTGGTCGCTTCTCAAGAGAACCATCAGCGGTACCTATGTTTCTGTGGAACCATTCCACCTGTTTCGCTATCTTGACGAGCAAGCCTACCGCTTCAACAATCGCAAGACCGAGGATCAAAACTTGAACGATTTCGACCGCTTCAAACTGGCCATGTCTCAAGTTGTCGGCAAGCGCTTGACCTGGGATGCGCTAACCGGCAAGGAGGAAGGGCCGACGCTCGTTAACTGATAAGGAACGCATCAGACAGAAACGCGGTAAAAACTAACATATGGAGAACGACGAACGCATTGAAGAACTGCGGCGCATAGCGCAAGGACTTGTCGATACATTCCTTCATCTTCACGTAGCCATCGGTGGCGTCCGCATTGAGATTGACGCGATCAAGTCTATGCTGACTTCGAATGATCCCCTGAAGCAGCAAGACTTTGCTCAACGGATCGCCATAGCGGCAAATAATATGCCGCCTGCATTGCAGCAAATTCACGTAAAGCTTCAACGATATCGAGCAGACTTGGAGGCGCTGGCTCCGAAGCCAAAGCCGAACTAGCAGATACTTCAATTGTTTCGTCGTTCATGGGAGTGGCCTCCAGACTTGATATACTTTCCGATCTATGGCGAAAGTCACGCGGTACACGAAAGATCGGGACGGTAACTGGTCCCAGGTCGCAGCGGATTACGAACACCCAATTCCCTGCAAAGTGTGTGATCGCGGCGCGTTAGTACGAATGAACAAGTATCGCCTTGGCGGTCCCGCCGTGGTCATCGGATACATCTTTCTGATTCCCTCGATTCTCGGGATGGTGCTATGGGCCGGACTCACCATTGCGGTGGTGGCCGCCGGCATGGACGCAACAGTGAAAAGCAAGGATGTCATCGGCGGCATTTTTGCGACAGCATTCGCTGGCGTCGGCGCGGTTGCCTTTGTTTCGTGCTTCGTTGGCGGCCTACTTGGCTTTTTGCTAACAATGAAAAAACGTGTGCTTGAGTGCTCTGCGTGTAGGGCTGTTGTCAACGCCTCATAAGCGAGCGGCTAGGACTGCTTTTTACTGCCCTCTACCCTCTTCTTCTTGGGCTTCCACTTCTTGAACGGACTCGGCGGCATCGCGCTTTTCGGAACCGTCAGGATCGCCTTCATCGCGGCGCGGAACCTGTCGAACGCTTCCGGCCCCTCGATCATCTCCGGGTGAGGCTTCATCGATTCCAGTTTCGCATGTTAGTCAAGCCATCTTTCGACTGCCCCGCCAAGAACGTGCTTGATCTTGACATGAATTATAACGAATGCGTCTGTTGGCTCGATCTTTGAGGTGTTGGGCAATAGAAGCAGGTTGTCTCCGACGACGTGAACCTCCGAGACTAACCTGTCATCTTCGAGAAGACAATACAGGGGATTCTCATCAGATTGCGGTTCACAGTTGTCAGTTTCCTGTCGATTCTTGGGGAGGCGTAAGGCATCGAACAGCGTTTTGACTTGCGCGTCGATATCGCCCTGCCTCAGAACTATCTGCTTGTCCCCAGGACGCAGAAGCAAAATGTCTAAGACGCATCGCAGAGGTCCATACCTATCCGCAATGAGGGGAAGCAACTGATAGCCAGCAGCAGCCCAATTACGCCTCATCTCGGAAATGCCAATCTTAAAACGATCTTCATCGGTAGGGGCCACCGGAAGGCGAGACACAGCATCCAGCGCTCTGTATTTCGCTAGTTGTTGAAGGCGCATATCCGTCTGCCACAATCTTCTGAGTTGAGGATGCAACGCCCTTCGGATGTGGTGCTTATTCGCAATCGGTGATTTATTCCCGCCAGCTTGCAGTTCTCCCTGATAGAGTAGCCTGAACTCCAAGACACACCTCGATCCTTCGAACGAACCTTCGGCACCGGTCTCCCTCAGTTCGTATGGAAGGACCGAGCAATCTGATTCTAGCCCTAAAACCATAGGTATGTCAAGTTAGTTGTTACCCAAATTAGGCCCGACCAGGTTGCCGGAGGTCCGGGATGGATCGATACCGAGCCTTACGACATGAACGCCGAGGCCGAAAAGCCGTCCACGCTCGAAGAGCTTCACATCATGTTGCAGAACCTTTTGGCAGAGCGGTTCAAGCTGCGCTTCCATCATGAGGTCAAGGAAATGTCAGCCTACGTTTTGACGGTGGACAAAGGCGGCCCTAAGAACTTGAAGGTTCACCCTTCGCCGAACGGAGGCGATGTCTTTCTCGACCAGGCGACCGAGCAGCTTCTCCACGACAAGTGGAATGCACACTGCTCCTCCATGGATCTCTTTGTGTTTCGCCTCTCTCCAATGTTCGACCAGCCGGTGATCAATCAAACGAACCTAGACGGGTGCTTCGATTTCGAGCTTACGTTTACGCGCGAGCTGCCGCGGGGCATTCAGGAGGGCCAGCTTTTCAATGGCGCTCCCATCGATACCTACGGCCCCACCATTTACCAGGCGCTCCAGAAGCAGTTGGGCCTGAAGTTGGAATCGAAGAAGGGTCCCGTCGACACGCTCGTGATCGACCACGCGGAAAAACCCGACCAAGATTAGGGAGTGCCGATTCCGAGCCACGACCAAAGGGAGCGGTGTTTTCATTCCGACGGGCTGTGGGTCCCAGGGGGGGCTCCGGCCTGCCAATTTTCGGAATGGCCGCTAGTTCCTTCGGCTGCCTTCAGGCATCCTATAGGTATGAAGCTTGCCATCGAAGGAATGCACTGCCAGGTGTGTATCCGGCGCGTCCAAGGCGCCATCGTCAGCGTGGAGGGCGCGAAGGCGCAGCAGGTGGAGATCGGCTCCGCCGTCGTCTCGGTCGATCCTAAACGCGAAGAAATTGTTCTCGACGCCGTGCGAAAAGCGGGATACGAAGCGCGCCGGGTTGACTCGCGGGTTGATTCGTAAGACACGCCGAATGACCGAGACGCTTCACATTAACGTGGGCGGCATGACCTGCGCCGCATGCCAGGCGCACGTGCAGCACGCGCTGGAGGAGACTCCCGGCGTCGAGAAGGCCGCCGTCAGCCTCATGACCAATGAGGCAACAGTCGTCTTCGACCCGCACACCGTCGCGCCGCCGGCGCTGCTCCAGGCCATTCGCGAGACCGGTTATGAGGCGGACTTGCCTTCGCCCGGACAAAGCGCATTCGAAGAACAGGAGGAGCGCGAGCGCGCCGAGGTGGCGGAAGCTCGCAGTCTGTCGATCAAGGCGGTGGTCAGTCTGGCTCTTGGCGCCCTGAGCATGGGATTGTCGATGAGGTTCATGGGCGACGCTCGCGTACACTGGCTGCTCCTGGGCATTACAGTGTTCGTGATGGGGTGGGCGGGACAGCGCATTTACGCGGGTGCGTTTACGGCTGCGCGCCATGGCTCCTCCGACATGAACACGTTGATTGCGCTCGGCACCGGCGCGGCGTTTGCGTATTCGGCGGCCGTCACTGTCGCACCGGGATTCTTCCGCGCGCGCGGCATCGCGCTCGACGTTTACTACGAAGCCGCGGTTCTGATTATCGCCTTTGTGATTGCGGGGCGGGCTCTAGAAGCCCGCTCCAAACGACAGACTACGGGCGCGTTGCGCAAGCTGATCGGCTTGCAATCGCCCATCGCACGCGCCGCGCGCGATGGCATTGAATCTGAGATTCCCGTGGAGCAGGTGCGTCCCGGCGACGTGATCGCGGTGCGGCCCGGCGAAAAGCTGCCGGTTGACGGAATCATTCTCGACGGGACAAGTTTCGTTGACGAATCCATGCTCACGGGCGAGCCTGAGCCTGTCGAAAAAAGTCAGGGTAGCGCGGTCACGGGAGGCACCCTCAACACCACCGGAAGCTTCCGCTATCGCGCCACGACGTTGGGCGAGGCAAGCGTGCTGGCGCGTATCGTCACTCTGATGCGCGATGCCCAGGCGTCTCGCATGCCCATCGAGCGGCTCGCCGACCGCATCAGCAGCGTCTTCACGCCTGCGGTGTGCGGGCTGGCGTTGCTGACATTCGCGGGATGGATGATCGCAGGCAGAGGAGTGACGCAAGCGGCCGTATCCGCCGTGGCTGTGCTGATCATCGCGTGTCCTTGCGCGATGGGCCTGGCGGTGCCGACTGCGGTGATGGTCGCCACCGGACGCGGAGCCGGCATGGGACTGTTGATCAAAGGAGGCGAGGCGCTCGAAAAGCTTCGTCGCGTGGACACTATCGTTCTGGATAAGACCGGCACTGTGACCGAAGGCAAGCCTCGAGTCACGCGGGCAAATATCGCGGACCAAGATCTCCGCCTGGCCGCTTCCGCCGAGAGCCGCTCCGAACATCCCTTGGGCAAGGCCGTGGTGAACTTCGCCGCCTCTCGCGGCATCGGGCTTATTGAGGCGCAGGAGTTTCAAGCTGCCGCGGGACTCGGCATTCGAGCTCGCGTGGAGGGGCGCGAAGTTCTCGCGGGCAATGCGGCATTTCTTTCAGGACACGGCGTGGAAGCTTCGGGGCAAGGGATTTTGATCGCCATAGATGGGCGCTTCGCGGGATCGCTGCTGGTGTCCGATCCGATTCGCGCGACCACGAAGTTCGCAGTCGAGGAATTCGCGCGCCTCGGTCTCGAAACAATCATGCTCACGGGCGATCGAACGGAGCCGGCGCAGACGATCGCACGCGAGGCGGGCATCGGGCGGGTCATTGCGGAGGTTCTTCCCGATGGAAAAGCCGCGGAGATTCGCCGTTTGCAAAACGAAGGCCACATCGTCGCGATGGCCGGCGACGGCATCAATGACGCGCCCGCGCTGGCGCAGGCCGATATCGGATTCGCGATGGGATCGGGAACCGACGTCGCTATGGAGGCCGGCGACGTGACTCTTCTGCGTTCCGATCTACGCGCAGTGGCGCAGGCGATTGCGCTTTCGCGCGCGGCGTGGCGAGTGATGCAGCAGAACCTGTTTTGGGCGCTAGGCTACAACGTGATCGCGATTCCGGCGGCTGCGCTCGGCTTCCTGAGTCCGGTGCTCGCAAGCGCGGCCATGGCGGCGAGCTCGGTCAGCGTGGTCGCCAACAGCTTGCGGCTGAAGCACGTGCGAATTTGAAATGGCAGGTCGGAGACTTGCCCCACTACTGGCAATGGAACGGATCGGCGCCAATGGTGCCGCGCAGTTCCTGCAAATATTCGGGACTACTCACGCGTGCCAGTTCACGGCGCACCAGATCGAAGCGCCGCTCCAGGTCGATGCCGCCGCCCGCCACATTGCCGGGCCCGGCGCGAAACGTCTCCAGCGCGGAGGCATGACGCTGCCACAGCGCGATGTCCCGCTCCTGCTTGACGCGTAGGCGCTCCTGGTACCAATCGCTGGCGAGCATGGTCTCGCGCAGGAACAGAGCGCGGAAGTTGGGGTCGTCGACACCCAACCCTCGATAGCTGCCGTGAGCCAGGATATGCAGCAGGGCTTTGAGAGGCGGACATGCCGCCTCTACGCTGCCGTCCTCAAAGTAGTGGAGCGCCACGCGGCGCTGCGTCTCCACGATGGCATCGACACCCGCCGCGAAGAGCTCCGGCTCCTGCTCCTCCGGCCGCAACATTTCCGAGGTGAAGACGGAGCTGGGAGTCTCGAAGATGCGGCCCAGAAAGCGATCTACGAAAAGAGAAGTGATGCGATAGCCCAAGCGGTTTGCGAGCACGGTGCGCCCGTTGATCGAAACGTCCTCCACGCGTTCCAGAAATCCATTTTCAATCAAGAACCGGGGATCGCGCTCCGCGACGCGCATGCGGCACCAGATTTCAGGAACCAAAAGGCTGACGTCGTGATCCACGCGAAAGTGCGGGCCCACGTAGCCGGCCGACGTGGTGAACCCTGCATATCCCGTCAGGATCGCGGAAACCAGCGCGTTGTTGAGATCCACCACCGGCCAAAGCGCGTTGAAGGGTCCTTTGGTGAGAGCGCCCTCGCTGCCGAATCCGATCGTCGACGGCGATTTGCCGGTGAGACTGGAGATAAACTCCATGAACAGCTCGGGCAGCTCCTGATAATGGATCGGACTGTACACGGCGAGTGGAGGCTGGCCGCTCTTCAAATCCGGCGGGTTGTTACGCCGTCCGGAAAGCACCGCGTTCACCGGAAAATGCACGGGCCGCCCGGCGGGAACTCCGCGCTCCAGACGAGCCGCAATTTCGGTGAGATAGCTTTCGCGGGGCGCCACCAGATCGGGCCGCTTCTGCAAATAGCGCGGATTCTTTGACGGCTGGCCGTCCACCAAACGCGGGTGCGCCGAGGAAACGATATACGACGGGCCGCCAGTGCCGTTATTCGCAAACTCTTCGATCAGTCCCTTCATCGGATCGGCGTAGCGATCGAACTCCACCACGTGCTCCACCATGCTCACGGCCCGCTCGATCGAGATCGGCTCGTAGTTGGAGATGAACACGCCGCCGGCGGCCATGTCGGCCTCGGCTTGCGGGTCGGCTCCACGATGAATCGCGTCATCGGGCCGCTGGAAAAGCAGCATCTCGCAGTTGGCTACCAGTTTCACGCTGGGATTCGCATATTCCGGATCGAGGTCGTTGAGATTCTCCCTGGGCAGGACTACCGAAGCGGTGATGTCGTCCTCGAACTGAACCTTGTCGGCTGGAAAGAAATCGGGCCGCAGCTTATAAATCCGCCAGGAGCCGTCGCGGTCGTAGCCGACCCGCAGATAGTTGCTGATCAATTTCTGATTGTCGAACTTGAGCTCGTGACCCAGAAATCCGTTGATGCGATCGACAGTGAAGTGCTCGCGCCATTTCTCGGCCCACTCCGGCCTGTAATAACGCTTCACCGTGAAGACGATCTGACGGGTGGTTTGGGGCAGCTGCCGAACCCATTCGTTGTACTCGGCGCTGTATCGGGGCGAGGGCGTCAGAAGCTGGATCACGGAGCCGAGCGACCGTTCTAGGCTCAGAATAGGCCGCTGGGTGCGTTGGTCCGCGGCGCGATCCTTGAAGATCGTCGAGTAGTCCTTCGCCAGGATCTCCGCCACTTGATCCATGTCGCGGTGGTAATCGCGAACAAACACGGGGCCTTGCAGCAGCGCATTGGCGATGGACTTCGAGATCTCCGATTTGCCTCCGCCGGAAACCGTGCAAGGCTTATGGCACAAAGTACCGCGTGGCCTGGTTCCCACCAGCCGCCAGGACTTGTCCGCGAATCGTTTTTCAAGGCGCACTCGGAAGCCCGAGGGAAGCACATAGGTTGTGCCCTTGCGCAGCGTCAATTCATGCCGCTGCTCCTCATGCTTCCACCAGACGTAGCCTTCACGCAATTGGAAGACCGCGTTCTCCGGCACATAATAGATATCGGGATAGCGAGTATCAATCGCATACCGGCCGGGCTGCGCCTGGGCCATGCCGTCTAGAATTCGCATCCCGTCTTCGAACGACGCTCTCTTCAGACTGACGGTTTGATCCGCGTAGAAGTCCTGTCCCAGCACATAAGCGGCGGAGGCCATCGCGCCGCCGGCGTGCTCCTCCTCGCAGAGCCCGTACAGATTGGCCGAAAAGCTGATCTGGGTTTTAACTTCTTTCTTGCAATAGCCGTAATAATTGTCGGCGATGATGGTGACCATCACGCCGCGCCGATCGCGGCAACAGATCTTGAATGCGTTTCCGCCGTTGTAGGGTTCATTGGGGTCGCGCCAGCTCATGCCGTCGCGCTTCTGCCTTGCCGTGGCGTCGGTCTCGCGAGGGAGTCCCAGCGAGACTTTGCTCATGCCGACGATGTGGGGCGCGACGATGACGCAACCCGTGTGGCCGGTCCAATGCGCGGCGTCGAGAGCGGCGTCATTCTCGGGAAGATTCGGGTCGCCCGCGCTGCCGAAAATCGATTCCACGAAATCCAGGTTGCTCACCAGACTCCCGGGAGCAAAGAAGCGAATCTCCATGGTCTTTGCCGGATCGGTTCCGGTGGCCGGACAAACCAGAGGGCGCAATAGGAGAGAGACGAACAATCGAGCCTGGTCCGCTTGGCCGGCCGTGAAGGGCAGCGCCAGCACCTCCGCCGGAGGCTGTAGCGCCGCTGCCAGTAATGCGGCGAACGTCTGCATGGGTACGGCCTGCTTGTCCGCGGGGATTCCCAGGCCGCCTTCGGCGATGTGAAAAACTCCCTGCGTGGTGCGGCGATCGCTATGAGGATTGTGCAAGACGCCTTGACGGATGCGATACGAACGCAGATAGGGAGAAGAGAACGTGTCTTCGCCGGGCGGCAAGGACATGAGACGCGCCAGGCCGGGACGATCCAGGATAAATGTGTTGCCGGGCAAGCCGGGCGCGCCGCCGGGGCATACTTCATGCAGGTACGCGTCCAGAAAAGATTGAATGCGCATGTCGGCCGGACAGAGATACCGGCCCAGCATCAGGTCCTTCTGGTGGTGGCTGCGCAAGAGCGGTCCAACAGTTTCGAGGAGCAAGGAGTCGGTGGCGGTTCGCGCAGTCGGCTGCCCGAGCGCGGCTAGCTTGAGATCCAGATAGCGGGCGAGCTCGGGTGCAGCGTGACGCGTGGCCATAAATTCCAAATTTGGGTTGGATGACGAACGGGGTCGGGACCGAGAATGTACGCGAAGCCATGCGGCAGCGTGGGCGCGCTGGCGAAATTTAGCTTAACACGGTTATCGCGTAGCGTGCGCGATCAATTCCACAAAGAAGGTACGTCCAGGTTGGGGCATGCTGGGGACGATGGGATTGAGCGCGATCGGATCAGAGTAATTCCTGTTGAACGCATTGCGAATGCCGAGCCGAACATCGAAGTTCCGCAGCAGGTGCTTGGAGGTCAGCGTGAAGTCGGCGAGGTAGACTGGCGTCACCCAAGTGCCTGCAAGAGTCCGGCGCGTGGATTCATACAGCATCCCGCTGCTGAAGTCGACTTTTCGCCCCAGCGGTATCGCGAAGCGCAGCTTGGCCATATAGTCCGGCGAGTTTTCCAGGACACCGTCGGCGTTGTAATCGCGAGTCCGTTGCACCGCGTAGCTTGCTGTCATTTCGAGCCAATCCGTGGGACGTCCGTTGATTTCGAGTTCGACGCCTTTGGCTTGGATCTTGGGAGTGTTCTGATATTGGAGCAGTCCGTCCGGGAGGTACACGCCCAGCAGATAATCATGCAGCTCGTAGCCGTATGCCGACGCTTGCAGGTTCATCCGCCTTCCGAGCTTGCGCTCCGCGTCGATCTCCACCGTGTCGGCCCACTCCGGGCGGGCGTTGGGATTGGCCGCGGAGCCAAGTCCATCGCCGTAGAATAACTGAAACGAACTGGGGTTGCGAAAGCTGCGGCCGTAGAGAAACTTGGTGGTCCACGCCGAACGTTGATAGATCAGGGCCGCGCGGGGAGAAATGTGGTCCTCACGGAGGTGGGATTTGTCGATGCGGAGTCCCAGGTCCAGTTTCCAGCGTTTCGACAGCTTCTTCTCGTCTTGAAAGATCAAAGCTAGGGAGCGGTCGGGGTTGCTGGTATTCAGGTACGTGACCGGAACGGGGGACACGTCGACGTCGGTCTGGAGATTTCGGATATCAACGTTGGTCTCCACACCCGCGGTGATGTCTCCAGCGAAGGAGGGACGGAAGCGGTACGTAATTTGGGTCCCGGCCCAATTACCGAAAGGTTAGTACGGTTATCTTCCACGCCACCGCCACTCAGGGCGTATTCGTCGCGTCCTTGGTTATGAAACGAGTCATAATAAATGCGCCACCGCAGCGCTCCACCGGCGACCTGGCGATCATAGACGGCATCGACGAAGTCCCGGTTGTCGGCGTTCGTCGTGCCACGATTATTGAAGATGGTGGGGCCCCAGGATATCGGCTGAACCTGATCGTGGCCGGCGAAGGCGGCCGTGACAGTCCAGTTCCGCCAGACCAGGGTCGAGAAAAAGTGATAACCCTTTTCTCCGTTCATATCGATCGCCTCTCCATAGTTGTTTTGCGGAGTGTTGAATTGCGGAAAGAACAGTGGACTCTCGCCGGTATTGTTGAATACCGATCCGGAGACTAGAAACTTGACGCCTCCGAAGGAAGCAGTCTCCACGATTTGGCCCTTCTTTTCGCCGAAGCTCCCGGTGTCCGCGGTCAGCGCGAGCGGTCCAGCCTCGCCGGGCGACTTGGTGACGATGTTGATGGTGGCGAAAATGGCGTTGCTGCCATACAGAGCCGAGGCTGGTCCCCGAATAATCTCGATCTGCTTGATCAGGTTCATGTCGATCGGAAAATCGTTGCCCAGGTACAGCATATAGTCGAAGATGTTGTCGGCCATGTTATAGCCGTTGACCATAACCAGAATGTGGCTGGAGTAGTCGCCTGGCAGATCGAAGCCTCGCACGCCCACGGTTTCATATGTCCGGTCATTGTTCAGATAGAATCCGCGCACCGCTGCTAGCGCTTCGCCGAGCGTTCGGTAGCCATACTTGCGTATATCCTCAGCTGTGATAATGGTCACGCTGGCGGGCGCGTCCTGGAGGGTCTGAGGGTGGAGTGCGGCGCTCACGACCTTTACCTGCATCAGCTGCTCAAGGGTCAACGAATTCAGGTCTTGCTTGGCCGGATCTACCCCGGCCGGACCGACGTTGGTTGGATCGCTGGGCGGCGGGTCGTCGGCCCTGCACGGCAGAGCCAACAACAACGCGGCGCCGAGCAAGATCAGGCGGCTCATAACTCCGCTCATCGCGCCTGGCGGGCGATCAATTCCACGAAGAACGTGCGTCCGGGTTGGGGCATGCTGTCGACGATGGGATTGAGCGCGATCGGGTCGGAGTAGCTCCGGTTAAACACATTGCGAATCCCGAGCCGAACATCGAAGTTTCGCAGCAGGTGCTTGGAGGTAAGCGTGAAATCGGCGAGGTACACAGGCGTTACGGTATTTTCCGCCAGCGTCAAGCGCGAGGATTGATACTGCATCCCACCGCTGAGATCGAATTTTCGCCCGAGGGGCACCGCGAAGCGCAACTTGGCCAGGTGCTGTGGTGAGTTTGCCAGGATGCTGCCATCCTCGCGTGACTGCTGCACAGCGTAGCTGGCGGTGGCTTCGAGCCAATCCGTGGGACGGCCGTTGACTTCAAGTTCCACACCCTCTGCCAGAACCGTACCGAGGTTTTGATATTGAAGCAGCCCGTTCGCGAGGATCACTGCTTCCAGAAAATTACGTAGCCGGTATCCGTAGGCCGATGCTTGCAGGTTCATGCGTTTTCCGAGCTTCCGCTCCGTGTCGACTTCGACCGTGTCGGCCGATTCCGGGCGCAAGTCGGGATTACCCACGCCGGAAAGTCCATCGCTATAGAACAGCTGAAATGTGCTGGGGTCGCGAAAGCCCCGTCCGTAGAGGAACTTGTAGGTCCACTCCGAACGTTGATAGATCACAGCCGCGCGGGGGGAAGCGAAATCGCGGTGATACGCGAAGGATTCATCGAATCGAAGTCCCAGATCCAGCTTCCATCGCTTTGATAGCTTCTTCTCGTCTTGCGCGATGAAGGCAAGGGAGCGGTCCGGATTGCTGGTGCTCAGATATTGGAGCGGCGCGGGGGACACGTCGGCGTCGATCATCAGGTTTCGTATGTCCATGCTGCCTTCGGCGCCCACGGTGAAGTCCCCGGCGGGAGTAGTACGGAAGCGGTAGGTAAGCTGGCTCCCGGCCCAATCGCCGTAAAGATCCTGGTGGTTGTCCTCAATGCCGGGGCCGTCACTCAGCGGATAGTCGTAGCGGCCCCGGCAATAATAGGAGTCGTAATAGGTGCGCCACCGCAACGTGCCGCCGCCGATCAGCCGTTCATAGGCCGCGTCGATGAAGTTGCGCTGATCATTGACGTTGGTTCCCCGATCGTTGAAGATGGTGTTGCCCCAGGATATCGGCTGAACGATATCGTGGTCGGCGAAAGCGGCCGTGACGCTCCAGTTGCGCCAAGTCAAGTTCGCGAAGAAGTGATAGCCCTTCTCGGTGTTCATATTGATCGCCTCTCCGTTGTTGGTTTGCGGAGAATCGAACTGCGGAAAGAACAGCGGACTTTCGCCGGCGTTGTTGTACACTGATCCGGAAAACAGAATCTTGGCGCTTCCAAGGGATGCAGTCTCGACGATCTGGCCCTTCTTTTCTCCGAAACTCCCGGTGTCGGCGGTCAGCGCGAGCGGGCCCGCCTCTTCCGGCGACTTGGTGACGATGTTGATGGTGGCGAAAATGCCACTGCTGCCATAGAGGGCCGAGGAAGGTCCGCGAATGATTTCAATCTGTTTGATCAGGTTCATATCGATCGGAAAATCATTGCCGAAAAAGAGAATGAAGTTGAAAATATGGTCGGTCATGTTGTGGCCGTTCACCATGACCAGCAAGTGGCTGTCGTAGTCGCCCGGCAGCGCAAATCCGCGCACACCAATGGTCTCGTAGCTCCGGTTATTGCTCGTGTAGAAGCCGCGCACCGCTGACAGCGCTTCGCCGATGGTGCGGTACCCATACTTGCGGATATCCTCGGCCGTAATGACGGTCACGCTGGCGGGTGCGTCCTGAAGCGTCTGCGGATGCAGGGCGGCGCCCACGACCTTTACCTGCATCAGCTGCTCAAGGGTCAACGAATTCAGGTCTTGCTTGGCCGGATCCACGCCGGCCGGATCAACGTGGGCTGGATCGCTGGGCGGCGGGTCGTCGGCCCGGATCGGCGGCGCAAACAATAGCGCGGCACCGAGCAAGATCGTCAGACGGATCATAGCTTTGCTCATCGCCCGCTCCAAGAAAACCTTGATTTTCGCGATTCCCTAGTTCCCTCCTAAGACACTCAATCTTCGGGCCGATCAGACTTTTGAGGCATAAGTACCAGTGCATGAAGATGCCGCGTTTTGGAACGCGTTCATAGCGGCCGGAAAACATGAGCTGTCCGACTAAAGCGATGATTCTGGGGCTTTTGCTGGCTGCATCCGGGTCGGGGCAGACGGCCGAGGAATACCGCGTGAAGGCGGCTTTTCTTCTCAACTTCGCCAAATTCGTGGAGTGGCCGCCCCAGGCATTCAAGAACGCCGCAGACCCGATCACCATCTGCGTGGCGGGGAAGGACCCGTTTGGCGGCGCGCTGGATCAAGCGGTGAACGGAAAAACCGTGCAAGGGAGGCCGTTCCTGGTGCGGCAACTGGTGGACCTGCAACAGATCGGGACCTGTCAGATCGTCTTTGTGGGTTCGTCGGAGCGCAAACGCCTGGCGTCGATCTTCCATGAAATCAAGACTTCCGGTGTGCTCACGGTGGGGGAATGCGACAACTTCACTGCGGAGGGCGGAATCGTCAACTTCCGGATTGCGGAAGGGACCGTTCGAATTCAGATCAATGTGGACGCAGCGGCGCAGCAGGAGCTCCGCATCAGCTCCAAACTGCTGAGTCTTGCGGAGATTGTACGGAAGTAACGCCATGAACATCGCGACTCAATATCATAATCTTGCCGTCAAGTACAAGCTCAGGCTCATCATCACCTTCACGGTCAGCATCGCCTTGGTCCTGGCCTGTGCAGCGGTGGTGGTCTACGACCAGATCGTGGCGCGAAGCGACATGCGCAACGATTTGACCGTGCTGGCCGAAATCATTGGATCGAACAGCACCGCGGCAGTTACATTTCGCGACCGGCGGGCCGCCGAGGAACTCCTGGCAGGACTCAAGGCGAAGCGGCATATCGTTGCGGCAATCATTTTTTCGGATGACGGGAAACCGCTCGCGAGCTATCTCAGGGGCGGAGAGCCGCATCGGGCAGCGCCCCCGATTCGATCCGATGGAAGCTGGTTTGAGGGAGACAGGCTGATCGTCTATAGCAGCATTTTTCTAAGCGAACAGGCCGCCGGCTCCGTCTTCCTGGAGTCCGATTTGGGTGAATTGCATGAGCATCTCACACGAATTATCTGGACGATGTTCGTGATTTTACTGGTCACGTCCGCGCTGGCCGTGGGTTTGGCCTCGCGGCTCCAGCGCGTCGTTTCCGAACCGATTGCGCACCTCGCCGATGTCGCCAAGAGGGTTTCTAAGGAAAAGAACTATACGGTGCGAGCCGTCAAACACGCGGATGACGATTTGGGCCAGTTCATCGATACCTTTAATGGCATGCTTTCGGAAATCGAGTCGCGCGACGCGGAGCTTCTCAACAAGGGCGACCGGCTGGAGCAGGAAGTCGCCACGCGGACCGCCGAGCTGGTGCAGGCCAAGAACAAGGCCGAGGCCGCGAGCCGCGCCAAGAGCGAGTTTCTGGCCAACATGAGCCATGAAATTCGCACTCCCATGAACGGCATCATGGGAATGACGGAGCTGGTGCTCGATTCGGACCTCAACGACGACCAGCGCGAGTGCTTGAATATCGTGAAGGGTTCGGCCGAGAGCTTGCTCATCGTCATCAACGATGTCTTGGACTTCTCTAAGATCGAAGCCGGCAAGATCGACTTGGATCCAGTCCACTTCAATTTGCGGGACCGACTGGAGGAATCCGTGAAGGCACTGGCCTTGCGGGCGCACGCCAAGGGTCTGGAACTCCTGGTGGAAGTGCAGCGGGAGGTCCCCGACTTTGTCGTCGGAGATCCGGTTCGCTTGGGGCAGATCGTCACTAATCTGATGGGCAACGCGATCAAGTTCACCGAGACCGGCGAAGTAGCGCTGTACGCCGCGCTGGAAGATCCTGCCAGCGACGGCGGAATCCGGGTGCGTTTCGATATTCGGGACACCGGCATCGGCATTCCCGAAGACAAACAGTCGTTGATCTTCGAGGCGTTCGCGCAGGCGGATGGATCGACGACGCGGAAGTTCGGCGGGACCGGCCTGGGCCTGACCATTTCCACGCGGCTGGTGAAAATGATGGACGGCAATCTCTGGGTGGACAGCCAACCCGGGCAAGGAAGCTGCTTCCACTTCACGGCCTGTTTTGAGACCGCGGGAGAAATGGAACAACCCAACCCGGACCATGCGCGCCTGATCGGCATGCCCGCCCTGGTGGTGGACGACAACGGCACCAATCGGCGGATTCTAACGGAGCTGCTGTGGTTGTGGCAGATGCGGCCCGCATCGGCCGCGAGCGGGATCGAAGCGCTGGGAATGTTGCGGCAAGCCGCCGAGCGCGGCGATCCCTTCTCGCTGGTGCTGACGGATTGTCACATGCCGGGAATGGATGGATTCGATCTTGCCGCACGAATCAGGAGTTCTCCGCATCTGACCGAAGCGGTGGTGATGATGCTCACCTCCGGAGAGCAATCCGGCGACATCAAGCGCTGCCGCGAACTAGGAATCGCCGTGTATCTCACCAAGCCCGTGCGCCGCGCGGAACTGCGTTCCGCCATCGTAAAATCCGTAGCGCGGTCCGCTCCTGTAGCGACCCCAATCGCCGCGCCCCAACCCGGTATCGCTGTTCCCGTCAGATCGAGGATGCACATTCTTCTGGCGGAAGATAACATCGTGAACCAGCGTGTGGCGGTGCGCATTTTGGAAAAGGGAGGATACCGCGTGGTGGTGGCCTCCAACGGCCTAGAGGCATTGAAGGCGATGAGTGATCATGAGTTCGATCTGGTCTTGATGGATCTACAGATGCCGGAGATGGGCGGGTTCGAGGCAACCGGGAACATCCGGCAAAACGAGCATCCTGGTGGGTCTCACATTCCCATCGTTGCGATGACGGCGCATGCCATGACCGGGGACCGGGAGCGTTGCCTGGCCGCCGGCATGGACGATTATATTTCCAAACCGGTTCGCGCGGCCGCGTTGATCGAACTGGTGGAGAAATATCGCAGGACGCCGGTGGCGTGAAAGCCCCCGCCCGACCTTCCGTAACTGTCGCGGTTCAGTCAGCGAAATTGTCCGAACCGCGATGGTCACGGAGCGGTCAGCTGGAATCTTGCTCAGACGCGCGCAGGTGAACAGCGGCGGCATGTGTTGCACCAACAGGACCGGCAGCGGGAAACCGGCGGGGAACTCCGGCAGGATCGCGCCCAACGCGTTTGGCCCGCACGTCGAGACTCCGATGGCCACCACTCTCGGCCGAACTTTGTCACTCTGCGCGACTGGCTTATGCCGCGAAACGGGCCCGCCATGCCCCACCGGCGCCGCGGCGGCGGTGGCAGCCGCCCGCCGGACTGGCTGCTCCGGCAAGCGGAAGAACTGTTTGATCTTGGGGATCAGCTCTTCCCGCAGTCGCGCCATCGAGCGGTCGAGCGAGCCTTCGTTTGAAGCCTTGGCGACGTAATCGTCCGCTCCCAACGTCAATGCCTCCAGCGTCACTGCCGCGCCGCGCTCCGTGAGCGTGCTGAACATGATGACCCGCAGGCGGGGATACTCGCGCCGGATGTGCCGCAGAGTTTCCAAGCCATCCATGCGAGGCCTCTCGATATCCGTCCGCTCAGCCAAGGTCTCCGCCGCGGCCTGCTCCGCCGAATCGGCCAGCAAAAGGATGGGGATTCCCCGCCATTCCGGCCGGCGGCGGAGCACGTCCCGAACATCCGCGCTGGTGTAGGGCGGAAGATCGAGCGCCGTCACCACCACGTCCACCACATTTTGCTCCAGCCGGCGAATGGCTTCATCCAGATTCGCGGCCTCGACGACCTGATAGCCCTCCATGTCCAGACCGCTCCGGATCAGGCCGCGCGAGAATGCCGAGGGCTCGGCAACCAGAATCCTTTTGCCGCTGGTGGTCCGGACCGCGCCCTGGAACCAATCTCCGGCAGCGGCTTGAATCACGTAGTTGAGATCCAGGAAATCCGTGACTCGCTTGCCACCACCGCTGAGCCAAGCAGACCTTTGCGGGCCGATTTCTGCCGCACCGTCACCGCCTCTTCGGCCACGCCCAGGATCTGGTCGACGACCAGCCCCACGCTGCGCTCGCCGTCGTTGAAGACCACCACTTGAATGGGATCGGAGCCCTGGTCTTGGCCAGTCGCGCCGGCTTCTAATACGTCGCGCAGAGGCACCAGGGGCAGGATGCGGTTGCGGTATTGCACCACCTGGCCGCCGCTCGCATGCTCGATGGCCGACTGCGGGGTGGCGAAGAAATCATGGAGGTGCGTTTCTGCCTGATGCCCGGCACTCCCCAAGCCCATCGCCTCCCGCGGCACGAGTACCTCCAGATCTAAAAACGTAGTCCACCCGGCTAAGAAGCCGAGGCAAGAACCCGAGCGCCGTCCTCCGACTTGGCCGATGAGGAGAATACGGGACCAGCCCTGGAGCCGGCCCATGGATGTGAAATGGATCTGAAACAGATACTCGAATTATTGGGAAAGGAGCATCTTCCGGGCGATGAAATCACAGGGGTTCTTCTTGCGGATGCCGTGGCCGGCTTTGCGGCGAACCGGGCTGCCAACACCAATGCCATCCGTCAGCTTCAAGCCACCGATCCATCGAGTTTCGTCCTCGCGGCGGCGCGGCTGCTGACTTCGAAGGAAGAGAATTCGCCCGGCGCGCAGTACGTAGCCGGACTCATCCTCTCAGGCAACCTGCTGATAGATGCGCTAGTCGACAAGCGGATTCTAGGGCTAGAGGCAGCCACGTCTCTGGCGCGCAATCTGGCTCCCGAGGAACCGCTGCTGGACGCGCTCCTGGTCAGCAAGATGCTCGCGAACACAGCGGGCAACATCCGCGCGGTTGAGGTCGAGACCGCGTTGCGGGTGCTTGCGCTGGTGGGAGCGATCTCGGACTGCTCACGCCTGTCCTCTTATCTGGTCCAACTGATGCGCCATCCGTCTTCGCACGTGCGTTCCAAGGCAACTCTTCTGTTAGGGCGCGCCAACCTGAATCTGAGCCGGATCAAAGGTTTCTTGGCCTCCGACGACCTGCGGGTCCGAGCCAACGCAGTGGAATCGCTGTGGGGGTTGCGGGACCCGGAAGTCCTCGGCGTCCTGCGGGAGGCGAGTAGAGATACGCACGGAAGGGTCGCGATCAACGCGCTGGTGGGATTGTGCAAGGCCGGCGACCGGGATGCTTATGATCGCATGAAACGAATGGCCGGTTCGTCCACGGCAGCGATGCGAGCCGGCGCGGCGTGGGCCATCGGCGAACTAGGAAACCAGGAGCTTGTCCCGCTGCTGGCAGAGCTGGAGCAGGACGCGGATGGGAAGATACGGGCGATGGCGGCACGTAGCCGGGCAAAACTGACTCCGCTCGAGCCCGTCAAGCCCGAGCCCGCCAAGGAAACCGCGGCCAGCCCGGCGGAAAATCAGCCGGAATCAGCAAGTCTTCCGGTCCCGACTGCGCCAGTTTCACAGCTTCTATGAGCCCAGGTGGGGTGGACGCCCCCGTCCGCGCCGGACCTCCGGTCCGGCTTGCTGGGACGTGAAGCAGGGCCGACGAGGGCGTCGGCCGCGGGTCTCCTGACCAGGTCGGGGGACCCGCCCCACCATGACAGGACTAGCCTTGGGCAAACAAAAAGAAGACGTGCAAGGGTTGTCACCACAAACCGATGAGTAACTCGTCCGCCGGTGGAGGATAAAGGCTTGCAAGATCAGGATGTGATCCGTGAATTCCTCATGGAGAGTCATGAAAACCTCTCCCGCCTGGATCGGGAGATCGTCGAGCTGGAGAAGCGGCCCAAGGATTTGGAACTGCTGGCCAGCATTTTTCGTACGTTTCACACCATCCAAGGCACGTGCGGATTCCTCGCGTATTCGACGCTGGAGCGCATCACCCATCAGCCTGAGAACCTTCTGAGCCAGCTGCGGGACGGCGAACGGGAGCAAGCCGCCTGAGGGAAGACTGACCCTCCGCACCTACCACGAAGGCGGCCAAGTCAACATCGAAATTTCCCACGACGGGGCGGGCGTTGACGTCGCCAGTGTTAAACACAAGGCCATCGAGAAAGGGATCCTGCGGCCGGAACAGGCGGAGAAACTGAGCGATCGCGAGGTGCTGAACCTGATCTTCCAGCCCGGTTTCTCGACCGGGCAAACGGTAACCAATGTTTCGGGGCGCGAGGTGGGAATGGATGTGGTGAAGTCCCACATCGAGAAGATCGGAGGCGTGGTGGATCTGCTCAGCCGCACCGGCGAAGGCGCGACGGTGAAAATCAAGATTCCTCTCACTTTGGCCATCATTCCCGGTTTGGTGATCACCAGCGGCAATCAACGCTCCGCGCCCCGCATCGGCTCAGGCGCCGGGGGACGCTTCGTGATTCCGCAGGTTAGTTGGTGGAGTTGATCTGGCTGGAGGACCAAATCGCCGGCTCGCAGATCGAGCTGATTCACGGTACTCCGGTGTACCGGCGGCAAGGCAGTCTGTTACCCATCGTCTACCTGAACGACATCCTGGATCTCGAGCCCGCGCGCGAAGGCACCGCGGTCAACATCGTGGTGTTGCAAGCCGTAGACCGGCAGTTTGGGCTGGTGGTCGACGGTATCAACGACACTCAGGAGATCGTGGTGAAGCCCTTGGGCAAGCAGTTGAAAGGGCTCAGCGTGTATGCAGGCGCCACGATCATGGGCGACGGCCGCGTGGCCCTCATCCTGGATGTGCTGGGGATCGGGCAGCGTCCCGGAGTCCTGGCCGAATCCCGCGAGCAAACGCGCGCCGCGAGCGAACAGAAAACGCAAGCGGGTGTGGAGCAGCAGAGATTACTTTTGTTTCGCACCGGCTCCTTCGAGAGAATGGCGGTTCCGTTATCTCTGGTGGCCCGCCTAGAGGAGTTCCCACTACGGAATGGGACAACGTTCCAATGCAAGACTCTGGCCGAACGAGTTTGGAGTTGCGGCCGAACACCACTGTCGGAATACTGAGGGCCATGCTGCCCAGCCGTTCCTCCAGAAACGTCTTCACGTTGCCGACGATCATGTTGGCCACCTCGGCGACGCCGTCCAGGGCCTCTTCATTCACCGCCTCAAAGGGAGGACTCATCAGCAGCGCGCCCGCGATCTGGCAGGCGAACCGAGGCGAACAGGAGCCTGGCGGAATTAGGGGTTGTGTCATGGCGCCGCTCCTAAATGATTCCAACCAGTTTTTCTTTGATTTGCTCCGCCGTGAACGGCTTCCGCAGATAGCCGGCAGCCCCCAACTCGAGCGCTCGCAGAACCTTCGCCTGGCTTCCTTCCGTGGTCACCATAAGGATCGGGATAGTTTTGAAATCGTCGCTGGACTTGAGTTGGGTGAGCAGCTCGATGCCGTCCATATTGGGCATGTTGATGTCCGAGAAGATCAAGCCCACCGGTTTGGTCTTGAGTATTTCCAGAGCTTCGCGTCCATCGCCCGCTTCATGCACGATGCCGAGGGGAACTTGCAACTGCATCAGCACCCGTTGCAGGATCTTGCGGATTGCGGCTGAGTCGTCCACAATCAGAACGTCCAACGCCATCAGACACCTCCCAAACTCCGAAGTCAGCGTGTGTCACGCAGCGGGGCGAAATATCGGCGAAAACGCCGGGACCGTAGTGCATTCCGAACTCATGAACCTTATCGCCCTTATGGGAGGCGGCATGAGGTGTGATCGTCAGGGGTGCGGCAAGACGCCCAAGTCATAGTCGCTGGACAGCAAGAACTGTTGCCCCGGCGCAAGCTCGACCTCCGGGCTCACCACGCTCATCGTGATACTCAGTCCGGCTGCGCCCCGAAACGACCAATCGAAAGTGCAGCGCTCGACCTCTCCCGCAGCAAAACGATTCGTGATGTGAAGCGCAGGGCGCTCGCAGGCGATGGCCCACTCCTCCTGCGGAAGATCGCCACCGGCGAAGTGCAGGTTACAGTCCGCGTTGCCGTCGGCCAAATCGATCTTCTGGTTGCGGGGATTGCCGGATCGATCCCGGTAGGTCAGCAGAGCTTCCCGGGAGGGGCCGCAAGCGAACTCCGCGCGGCAAAGAAGCGCCACGCGCGCACGTGCGTCGGCCGCATTGGAAATCGCCACGCGCAACCGCAAGGCGGCTTCCACGATTGCAAGCTGGAGTTGAAGGGTCCGCCCCGAGTCTGATTTTCCGGTCAGCGTAACGCTCTCCCGAGTGGCGGATGCAAGCTGCCACTCAATGAGTTGGAACGAAGTCGAAGGACCGTCGGATACACTCACGTAAATACCGCCCTTGTGCGGATAGGCCCATTCTCCCGGATCGGGAACACGCAGGACATTCGTGCGCGCCGCATTCGTCAACCCTAGAGCGACTACTCTGCCCAGCTCCGGAATCACCGTCGCTTTGGCCGGACCGTCTGTTACGACGACGGCCCGATACCGCCCCGCAACATCGCCCCAATCCTGCGCCTGCTGTGCGATGGGATAATCCTCCCGCAGGTTTGTAACGCCCAAGTCTTCGGCCGCTTTCACTACTTTCTGGGTTTCGTCTTTGACCCGCGCGGGATTGACGGGACCATAGGAGTCGCCTTGGATCACGCATCGCTTGTCTCGCATCGCTTCGACGTAGTCTATGGAGAGCAAGTGCCGGTTAATCCTCTTTTGGGCCTCCGCTGTCGAGGCTTTCGATAAAGCCCGCTCCAGCAGCGTCCGTCCATGTTTGAGAAAATCGGGCGTGAGGTATCGCGCGTCCATCTTTTGATCAAACAGGTTCTGATCGACCCACAGATGTTGCCCTCGGCGAACCTCTTGCTGTCGAAGCGCGAAATAGTTCCACAGGAGGGGCGCGGCGGGTCCGTAAACTGCATTCAGGAAGTCTCGAATCTCCGCCACCGCGTCGAGATCCGGTCTCCACAGCAATCGCGCCGCGAGATACGATCTCAACTCCGCATCGTCGCTGCCGCCGCCTTCAGAAACCGCGCCTTCAATGAAAAGCCCCGAGATTCCAGCACGCTGGAACAGTGGAATGTCGGAAATCAATTCATCGTAATTCGGAAAGGGCGCGAGGTAATGAGAAAAATTGATGCTGTACTGCCAGAGATGCAGCCTGGGCGCGATCCGCGACCATTCTTCGAGGCGCTCGCGAAATCGCCGGTTGTACGCGCAAGTCCGATACGAATGCGCCTGGCACGCATCCATCGGGCATAGGCGAATCTGCACGTTGGCGCGTGGCCGTACCTTCGACGGCGGATCGGCGGTGTCCTGATACGCCAGCATGTCGAATATCTTGCCGGGATACGAAGCTCCCACGCGTTCGGCCACCTGGTTTACGAACCGGAGCGCGAGCCCGGAGATCGCGCCGCCCTCCTCTTTGATCACTTGACGGCACGGCTCGCATTCACACCATCCTCCACTGTCGTTCTGCGAGACAGAGACGATGGAGACATCCGAGCGCCCGACGAGCCATTGATCTAACTGTTCGACAGCAACGCGCAAAACGTCGGCATTGGTGAGACAAAGCTGTGCGCCTTCTCTCTGGCGCCGTCCGTAAACTAACGCAAAATACTCAGGATGGTTCTTGAAATACCGGTCCGGAGCGACCAGATCATAGAACGAGTGCGCCCAGGGCATGTAGACGACTTTGCCGCCGACGCTCGCATCGAGTCGATGGAAATTCCCGTTCAGCCGGTTTCTGGCCGACCAATCTCTTCCCTGCGCTTCAGTGAAGAAAACTTCCCGATACTCGAAACCGGGGGTATGGACCTCATTGAGCTCCGGCAACCGAAGGGCCTCAACGCGAGGAATCCGCGCGACATCAGGAGTGAACCAGCGGCAGCCTAGCTTTTCGAGAAAGATCGAAACTCCATACATCGTGCCGCGCTGCCGCCCGCCCGCGATGACGACGGTTTCGCCCGCGGTCCTCAGCATGGACGATTCTTCCTCAGGCGGCTCGATGCCAAGTCGATCCGTGAGCGCGCTCCGGCCGATCGCAATCGCCCTGGCCGAGGCGGGAACACCGGTGCCGATATCGATCCGCAACTGACCGCCGGTCATTCGCTCGATATGCCGGCGCAATTCTTCCGCCGCCCAACGCTCTGAAGGCGAAGCCTCGGTGGAAAGAAAGATCGAGTAGGGTTGTTTGCCGGGTACCGCGAGCGGAAGCGAATCCTTCGCGATCCCTTTGTCGTTAGCCAGCGAGAGCAATGAGGCGCCGGCTATCGATCGAACAAATCGTCGCCTTGAGCTTTGGGCGTCCTTCACCATTGCGGTCAGCGTTCAAATGCCGATTTCGCCAAGACCCTTAGTTTTCGTTCCAGCGGAATGAATAGCGCGATCGTCGCCAGGATCAGGAGAATCCCTTCGATCGACTCCAATTCGTGAAAATGATGTGGTCCGAGGACCGCATCGTTGAAATACCAGAACGCCTCGGTCTGCATGTTACTTAACGCAAACCAGTGAGGGGTGGGGGTTTTGAGAGGTTCGTATAAGACCATCGCACCGGACCACAGCAGGATGGCCCCCGCCAGCAAAATTCCGAAAATTACGAGTACTCCGGGCGTTAGAAGAATGCGCTTCCATGTATCCCGCCAGGGCTCGCCCGAGCCGGTTCGAGATTCCGAGCGCAGTATGGTCATGGCGAAAATAATTCCGGCCGCGCCTCCAATCACATCCATATAGATGTCGTTAAAATCTAGAGACGTTGCTCTCCCTTTCGTCAGGTAGATGTACTGGTAGAGCTCATCGAGCCCTCCGAACAGCGTGATCCACGCCAACGATTCCACCGGCGACAGGGTCAGCGCCAGCAACGCCATCCCTTCCGGGAAATACTGCGGAAAGTGCACCAGCTCCGTGTTGTTCGCCATGAACATACGCCACGTCCCGACCATCAGCAGAAAGCACAAAATCCAATAGGACGCCAGCCACCCACGCTCAGTCTGACGGGAGAGGCTTCTTATGAACAGAAACATGAATACCGCGGCCTCGACCAAAGCGATCGCCACTGAAAGTTGGTACACGCGATTCCGAGAAATTTTAGTCACCAGCGCGCCGACGACGTCCTGCACGGGCTGGTGCGGGAAGGTGACGGCGCAAGCGTACACAAGGAACCCAACCCAGGCCCACATCTTGTGCCGGTTCATGCCGGCGAAGAATCGTGAAATCGCTGTCATCCAGAAACTAGCATCTTAACAGACAGCCGCGGCCCATTCGACAATCGGCGCAGAGGAAGTATACTCAGCTTCGAGGTTTCAAGTGCATCTTAAGGAATGGCTTCGCGCCGACCGCGAAACCAGAAGGCAGGCGTTGGAGCTGTGCTTGGAGCGCATCGGGCGCATGGACTCATCCATTCACGCATGGGTCCAAGTACTTCCTCAACCGCAAATAGGAGACGGCCCGCTCTCAGGCATCCCTTTCGGGGTGAAGGACGTCATCGAGACCATGAATTTGGTCACGGAATACGGCTCGCCGATCTACAAAGGCCGGCACGGTTCGGCTGATGCCGCAATCGTCCAGCGCGTGCAAACTTTGGGCGCAATTCTGTTAGGGAAAACTCAAGCGGCTGCGTTCGCGCATCGAACTCCGGCCCCGACGCGCAATCCGCGGGATCTGGATCACACGCCCGGCGGCAGCTCCAGCGGGTCCGCGGCAGCCGTCGCTGCCGGCATGGCGCCTTTCGCGATCGGTACCCAGACGTTGGGTTCGGTTTTGCGGCCTGCGTCGTATTGCGGGATCACCGGGTTCAAACCCAGCTTCGGTCTGCTGCCCATGGAGGGCGTCTTGCCCTTGGCTCACAGCCTGGACACGCTCGGGTTTTTCACGGATACTCCGGCCGATATGCTGCTGCTGTGGCAAGCGCTGGGAGAATCCATCGGTCAAGAAGAGGATGTCGTGCTGGGCGTGCCAGAGCATCTGCCCGACATCGATCCGGCAATGACGCGTGCATTTTGGGATACCGTATCGCTCTTACGCGGCCGCGGGCTTATGATCGAGCCGATATCGATCACGTCCCTGCTCGACAAGCTGGCTGAGCAAGCATTGGTGGTGCAGTTCTATGAAGGCGCGCGATTCCATGCGCAACGTTTCAAGCAATATGGTGATCGGCTTCTGGACCTCGCGGACCTCGTCCGCGAAGGGCTGCAAATCTCAGACCAGCGCTATCGTGAGGTGCTTGCGTTTATCTCGCAGAGCAAAGAGCAGCTTGCCGAGCTCTACCAGACGACTCCAGTGATCCTCACGCCCGCGGCGACGGGGCCTGCTCCCCGAGGACTGGCCTCAACCGGGGACCCGCGCATGAATTCCCCATGGACCGCCCTGGGAACGCCCGCCATCTCGGTGCCGATGCCGGTCGCGAACGGACTGCCCCTGGGACTCCAACTCACGGCTGCGCACGGCCAGGATGCACGCGTGCTGCGGATGGCGGTACGGATCGCGCGGCTCTTTTCTGCCTAACGCCAGGCGTCTTAACGCCAGTCGTCGATCACGTAGGCATCGGCGCGATTGAATCCGTCCGCGTGCGGCCGTTGCATGGCGACGCCCTGCATGGTCGCTCGATATCCATGGGCGCGCATGCGCCGGTAGGCATCTTCGCGAGCCAGGTTCACGCCGGCCTCTAACGTGGCTCCGCGCGAGGCCGCGAGCGCATCGCAAGCATCCAGCAATTTGTCGAACCGTTCTCCCGCGCCGGTGCCGCCTCGGGCCGCGCCGAACTTGACGTAACACGTTTTCGAACCGCCCTCGGATCCAGGTCCGTTCAGGCACACCGCGAAGGCATCCAGAACGCCGCGCGTGTAGGTCAGCACGACGTCGCCGGTGCGCTGCGCAATCACGGCTCGCATTTCACCAGTGAGATCGAGTCCTTTATCGATCTTGTGGGTGAGCTTCCCGCATGCCTGGATGGCCTGTTCGCGCTGGCTCTTGGCGAGGGCCGACAGCAACACGGGTTTAGATTTTGGATTAGCCTCCGGCGTGCGCGTCATGATAGCGGTGAGATAGCGCGGCCAATAGCCGAACTTCTGATATAAGCCGATGTGCTTGGGGCTGTGCGGGAACGTGAACAGCCCGGTGTGTCGCAGGCCCCATTCGTCGAAAGTCGTCATGGTGGCTTCGAGCAAGCGCTGCCCCACGCCGCGGTCCCAGTAATCCGGCAGCACAGTCAGGGGTCCGAAGAATCCGAACGATCCCCAGCGCGTGACTACGTTCGATCCGATCAGACGACCGCCTTCGCGGGCCGCGATCACCTTGACGTGGCTCGATCGCCAGCGCGGTGCAACAAATTTGCGGTCGGTCATGATGTCGAGCGGATTGGGCACTCCCAGAAACGTTCCGAACGCCAGCCGCACGATCCGATCCGCCTCTTCGAGTTCGCCACGTTTGAGCGGACCAACATTAATGGGTCGAGTCCCAGGCACTGAAGTCCTACTGGTCACGGGCGGGAGGCTTGATGCGGCCTTCCCACAAGCTCTTATTGTTCTCCTCGCAGGAGTATTCCATGATCTCCCAGTCGGGCCGGAGGGTCCACGTTCTCACGCTATCCCAGGATTTGGTGTACGTCTTCGGATCGTCGATGGTGAGCGTATACGCGATGTGGCCCATATCGGTGCGCTTGAATCGTTCGATGGTGTGTAATTGGTCGCTGTGCGGATGCCCGATGGTGTCGATCCTGGTCTTGCCGTTGAAGCCGATGGTGTCGATCACCAGTGTGTCGTCCTCCCAATGGCCGACCGAGTTTCCAAACCATGTCGGGTCCGGATTCTTGGGATGAGGACGCCCGTCGATGGGCGTGACGTGGAACCAGCTATTCTGCTCGTAGAGCATCGCGATGTACTTGTCGTTCTGAAATATCTGGACGGGATGCGGGCCGCCAACTGACCGGAGCAAACCGAATGGCAGGCAGGCTCCGGCATAGTCGCCCTTTTCCGCATCGTAGCTCTCCCACTGCTGCTTTCCCCATGCCGTGTAGGGAAGCACGGGAACCCCTTTGCAGCAAGCTTCGTCTTTGGTCACGTCCGCCATGCGCGGGGTTTGCCAGACTCCGCTAAAGTCCGGTTTGCCATTTGCCAGGCGCGGCGCAGGTCCCGTGGGAGCCTTTGGCGCTCCCCTCTGGCCGGCAGCCGGCGGCGTGAAAGAGAACAGCGCGAGCATCGCCGCGACAGTCACAATCGGATGATAGAAACGCAGTCGCATCTTGAATCTCCTTGTTTCCGCCCCTATTGCGGACTTCTTGAAATCTTCCGCCACACCATCCCTGGTCCGTCTGGTAGTGTATCAGGTTGTACTTTTTTAGGAGAATCGGGGGCCTCTTTGGGGATGCGCCCAGGCGAGCCACGCCTCTAGGCGAGCGCTATGGCCCGCGGGTATATCCGTACTCAATCGTCTGCTAACTCAGTGCGTAGAGGATCTTAGGGGTTTGAGCAGATCGCCCAAGATCCGGGGTACTTTGTGATCCTCTAACTGAAAGCCGAGCAGCGTCTCCCCAACCAGAAGAATCAGCACGAACGGCGCAGCCGGAACGGAGAAATAATGCGCCCCCAAAATGAACAGGACGAAAACCCCAACCGAAATCGGGAAGTAATGTTTCAAACGCATAAGATGCCTCCTTTTAAAGCATGGTTCACTCTCGCTCGCCGTTGTACTGCATGCACCCGACCATAATTGCGCGGCATCAATTTTCTTTGTTGGCGCAGCTTTTCTGTGGGGAGGCGATTTGCCGCAGCGTGTCTTCACGCAGTTTCATGCGGAAGATGCGCGGTAACGCGACATCCTGCGCACGAGCGCCCGCCGTGAAAAAGCTGCCAGCTCGCTGGGCGTTGCGGGCGCTCGTCCTGGTGGTCCTGCACAGCGACATCGCTGTTCCTGTGAGGAGGTGATCTTCGACCGCTCGAAAGTGACCAGCGTGGACTTGAGGTTGCGCTCATCGACAGGCCGGATCAACCCTCTTATGGAGCAGGGGAAGCGGCCGCCGCGCTCGCGAACGCCTTCTTCGATGCGACCGGAGCCAGGCTGCGCTCCGCACCCTTCAGTTCCGACCGTTTGCGGGCCGTCCTCGCGAAGGCATAAGATTAAACACTCAATACCGGGCAGGGCGACTTTTGAATAATCCCGTACGCGTGCGTGCGCAGACGCCCCAGAGACGACTGCAGCGAGCCGCGCCCGATCAGAATCAGATCTGCCGCTTCTTGCCTCGCTTCCTCCGTCACGGTATCCGCAATCTGGCCGACTGCGATGCGGAGCGGGGCCTCCACGCGGGCGGATTGTTGCAGAACGTTGATCTTGACTCGCGCCTCGTCGCGGACTTGTTCCTGGAGATCCCTTTCGCTTGGCAATGACAGCCAGTCGCTGATCGGAGGTACCACGTGGAGCAGCTTCAAAGACGCACCCATCCGTTGACTAAACTCCGCGGCCCATTGAATCAGAGCGGGGGTCTTGTCAGTCCCGTCCACGGCGCACAGAATCGTTCGCGGCACATCCGGCGAGCGTTGCTCCTCCGCGTGGGTCGCGGTCCACACCGCGCACTTCGCATCGTGCAGGACCTTGGCCGTGACGGAACCGATCAGCAGGCTCCGGAACAATCCGGTCCCATGCGTTGCCATCATGATCAGGTCCACGCCATTGGCGTGGGCGAATTCGGTAATTCGCGACGCTGGATCTCCGGAACAGGGCACGCGTTGAACCGAGATTCCTTCTAGCTCCTTCGTCAGCGCCTCGTCAAGGCGCGCCTTGAGGTCTCCCTCCACTGCGCTATCGCTGGTCACGATTGGGACTCCTAAGGTGGGGAAGTCCCACACGGGCGGAAGCACACTCATTAGGGTGACGCTCGCGCCAAAATGATTGGCGATCGCCCTGACAAACGGCGCCGCTTGAGAACCTTGCTCCGAGAAATCGAACGGGAAGAGGATGTTTTTGATCGTTGACATATGCTCACGAAAGAGATCTGCAATCCTTAAGCCACCAGTTTGCCCTTTGGGGACGAGTGATTGCAGAGGGAACGCTCATCTATTGGAGTCTACAGCACCTTGAGGATGGGTGAATTCGCACAGTTTCTGCGAAGATGAGTCCTTCCCGCAGGAGTCTCTGCGTCAAGCGGCACAGTCATATGGGCCTGCGATCGTATTCCTGGCCGATTCAACCCCTTGAGTTTGGCTGTTTGAGCTTGGTGGGTTGAGTTTGGACGTTTGCGTGCTTAATTATCTCCGTGAATCGAGAAGGAGCCATCGTGAGCAACGTAACTTCCATCACATCGGCAGACACTCATAATCGGAAGGCAGCCCTGAGAGGAAAGCTCAACGAGCTATTCGCCCAGCGCGGCCAACTCGATGAGCTTCAGATTGAGCATGCGGCCGATCCTCTGGATCAAATCAGGTCCGGCCTTGACCGCGAGATCGTAGTCAGCCAGCTCGATCGACAGGCCCGCTCCATGCACGATGTTCAAACGGCTCTGGCCAAGATCGAGGAAGGCTCCTACGGACTGTGCGAACAGTGTGAAGAGCCGATCTCCGCCAGGCGTCTGGATGCGGTTCCTTGGGCGCGTTTGTGCATCGCCTGCCAGGCCAGGGCTGAAGCTCACGTTGCCGAACGTGCGATCCCGTTTCACGCGGCTGCCTGATAGCCATGGCGCTCATGTGCGTTTCCAACGCTTAACAAAGGAGGGTGCCTCAATGCCAGTTGGTGAAATTTGTACCCGCGACGTCGCCGTCGCCGATCGCTCCATGACCATTCAAGAAGCCGCTCAGTTGATGCGGCATCACCATGTCGGCAATGTTGTCGTCGTGGACCAGCAGGACGGAAAAAGAATTCCCGTTGGGATTGTGACCGACCGGGATATCGCCGTGAGCGTCGTGGCTACTAAGTTGGATGCGGCGATCTTTACCGTCGGCGATTTGGTGATGCAAAAGGTGACGACCTGCCAGGAAGACGAAGGTGTCCTTGAATGCATTCAAAAAATGCGGCGAAAGGGGGTCCGGCGGATGCCGGTCGTGGACCGGGAAGGCAACCTTGCTGGAATCATCGCAGTGGATGATATGATCCAACTGCTCGCCGAAGAGATGAACGGGATCGGCAAATTGATCGCCCGCGAGCAGGTATGGGAAGCCGAGCATAAGCGTTGATCGCGCCGGCCTTGGAGCCCAGATCGATCATCGCGTTTGCAAAATCGCGTTAGCCACGGCGGCCTGGCCCAGGGAAAGACCGCCGTCGTTGGCGGGCACACGGCGGTGAACAAACACTTCAAACTGTTGCGCGCGAAGTTCGTCCACCGTGTGCCGGAGCAGGCGGAGATTCTGAAACGTCCCGCCGCTGAGGCACACCCGCTTCAGACCATCCGATTCGCGGATGCGCAGGCACCCGTCCCGGACCACTTGGGCCATGGTTCGGTGGAATCGAGCGGAAATGTCCGCAACGGGCGTACCCGATTGATACTCTCTCACGATCGCCTCGATGGACGGGCGCAGATCTATTTGGAAGGCCGCATCGCCAGTCAACGCGAACGGATACGCTCCTGAAGCCGACGAGGCGGCCGCCTCCAGCTCAATCGCGGCTTGTCCTTCATAGGTCGTCTGGTGGCGCAATCCGAGAATCGAAGCCACCGCGTCGAACAGCCGCCCACAGGAGGACGTCTCTACGGTTTGAATCTGGCGCTCGATCATCCTTTCCACAAACCGAAGGTGCCGGGATTCGACGTCGCGAAAGAGAGGCAGCGGAAGCTGCTCCACGCCGAAGCTATCCCCGAAGCTATCCATGAGATACGCGAGCGCGCTGCGCCATGGCTGCCGGATCGCGGCATCTCCGCCGGCCAGCGGAATGTAGCGCAGGTGTCCTCGCCGCTCGAATCCTGCGAAATCGCACGTGAGTAACTCGCCGCCCCAGATCTTACCGTCCGTGCCATAGCCGGTTCCATCCAGAGCCACGCCAATGACGCGGCTGGCACGTGCCGAAAAACCCAGGCCGTTGTCTGCCATGCAGCTCGCGATGTGGGCGTGATGATGCTGCACACCGATCGTGGGCAGGCCGGATTCCTCCAGCGCGAACCGCGTGCTCAAGTAATTCGGATGCAGATCATGCGCGGCAACCTCCGGCGCGATCCTGAAGAATCGCTTCAGATGCGCGAGCGCCTCGCGGAAGAATTCCATGGTTTCCATGTTTTCGAGATCCCCGATGTGCGGGCTCAGGATGGCGTAATGATCCTTGGTCAGGCACAGGGTGTTCTTCAGTTCGCCTCCGCAGGCAAGAATTTCGCGGACCGGCATTCCTAAATCGATGGGATCGGGAGCGAAGCCGCGCGACCTGCGTACCGGATACTCCCGGTCTTCGAAGGTGCGGACAACGGAGTCATCCACGCGGGTCTGGATCTCCCGGTTGTGCAACAGGAAATTATCGGCGAGGGATTTGAGACGCGGCCAAGCGTCTTCATTGCGACTCACAATCGGTTCTTCGGAGAGATTCCCGCTGGTCATCACCAGCGCATCGCATCCGGGACAACCTTCGGGGCCGGAAGATCCCTCGAACAGGAGATGATGGAGCGGAGTGTAGGGAAGAAGAACGCCCAGGCTGTCGTTGCCCGGCGCCACGCTGGGCGAGAGCCCGGCCTCCGCGCGCCGTCGCATCAGAACGATCGGACGGCGGGGGCTCTCAAGCAGAGCTCGATCCGCCTCCGTGACCTCGCACAGCCGCTGGGCCGCCGAAAGATCCTTCACCATGATCGCGAAGGCTTTCCCGCTGCGGCGCTTACGCTCGCGCAGCAGGCTTACCGCGCGATCGTCAGCCGCAGCGCAGGCGAGATGGAAGCCTCCCAGGCCCTTGATGGCGACAATCGCGCCCCGCGCGAGCAGCCGGCGCGTTTCCTCCAGAACATCAGCGCTTCCGTGACCGGAGCCGAAGCCTGGAACAACGCCCGCTGCCAGCGCCTCCGTTGAGAGCAGCGCCAAAGCTGGTCCGCAATCCGGACATGCATTGGGCTCGGCGTGAAAGCGGCGATTGGCCGGATCCTCGTACTCCGACTGGCAGGCGGCGCACATCCGGAACGGCGCCATGGTGGTCTTGGCGCGGTCATAAGGGACATCGCGAATGATGGTGTAACGCGGTCCGCAATTGGTGCAGTTGATAAAAGGATAGTGGTAGCGCCGGTCGGAGGGCGTGGTGAGTTCTCGCAGACAATCGGAGCAGGTGGCGGCATCTGGGGGAACGAAGGCGAATCGGCCCTCGGTTTCAAGGCTTTCGCGGATCGCGAATCCTGGCTCCCCGTTGCGCGCAGCCTGCGCAATCTCCATTTCCGTGATTCTTATTTCATCGATGCGCGCCAGCGGCGGCAACTCGTCCTGCAACGCGCGGAAAAACCGGTCGACTGACGGTTGATCGCCTTCGGCTTCGATCACGACTCCAGCTGAGGTGTTCAGCACGTACCCGTGTACGCCGGCGATCTGGGCGATTCGATAGACGAAGGGGCGAAAGCCGACGCCTTGCACCGCTCCCTGAATTTCAATGCGCCGGCGCAGACTCGGCGTTTCCATCTCCTCCAGCGGCACCCTCCCACGAGTGTAGCTGTTCGATCACAACATCGAGCAGCGCGGGAAGGGTCGCCTGCACCGGCGGCGTCAGCTCGGCGCCCCATTCAGTGGAGACCGGCTCGATCCCCATCACCACTACTTCCTCCGGAGCCTCTCCCAGCAGCTTCATCGCGACCATTAAATCCGCGAATCCGAGCTGATGGACGGTGGCCTTTCCGGGTAGGCCGGAGAGCGCCCTACCTTCGAAGCGCAGGAGGGTGCCGGGCGCTTCCCCGGCGTTCACTGCATCGATGACGAGTAGACGGGAGAATCCGGAGATGTGCGGGATCAGACTCAGGCCCTGGGTTCCACCGTCGATAAGCGTCACGCTGGCGGGCACTCGCGGGTCGCGCTGCAACTGGTGAATGGCGTGGACACCCACGCCGTCGTCGGAGTGGACCAGGTTGCCAAGACCGAGAACTAACGCGCTCATGCTGGCGCGCTCAATGCCGAACTCGTTTGCCCTGTGTCGCTTCAATGGCCGTGCGATCGTCCTCCCCGAGTTCATCTACAGGAATGATCTTGTAGCCGGTGAAGATGCTATCCATCAGACCGCGCTTCTCCGCGGCCGATACGACCAGGCACAGATGGACGTGGAGGATGCCAAACGCGATAAACATGTACATCAGGAAATAGTGGATCAGTCGGATGTTCTGGATATTGATTAAACCGGGAAGCCATCCGACCAAGAAGCCCAGTAAGGCGGTATGCCGCAGCCAGTTGTACATCACCAGGCCAGTGACAATTTCCACTAGAACCAGACCATAGATGCCGATGTAAGAAGCGGCCGCGGCCGCATTATGGCCGACCTTCGAAACCGGCGTGGGCCGGATGAAGAAGTAGAACTTCATCACTTCGAACATTTCCTTCCACTGCGACCCCTTGAGGGGGACCATGGCTCTCCACCGCGTCCAGCGATCGCCCGCGAAGAAGAGATAAAGGCGCAGTAAGAAGAAGGCCATAAAGGCCATCCCAAACGCCATATGCACGAAGCGAAACCACCCCATCAGGAACGGATACTGGAGCTGCCCCACGATGAAGGGATTATGAATGTAGTATCCGGTGAAAGAGAGGATTCCGATTGAAATTACCAGTCCCCAATGCACCAGCCGCAGCGGATATTGCCACACGTATACGGCGATGGCGGGACCCATGCGCATGCGCGGGTGTTTGCCGCCGACGTTGCCGTTGGCGCGCTCAAGATCCGAGCCATTCAGAGGAGCGTCAACAGGAACGCCGGGGGTCATAGCAACCTCCCGGCGTTGGCGAGCATCCCGGCTGTGCTCGGGATGGTGTGCTCCCGCCCCGTGGCGTCGATCACGTGCACCGCGCATGCGATGCAGGGATCAAACGAGTGAATCGTGCGTAAGATTTCGAGCGGACGATCCGGATCGGCGATCGGCGTATTGAGTAATGAAGCTTCGTAGGCGCCGCGCTGGCCTGTGGCATCGCGCGGGCCCGCGTTCCAGGTGGTTGGAACCACCGCCTGATAGTTCTTAATCGACTTCCCGCTGATCTCGACCCAATGGCCCAGCGAACCGCGGGGGGCTTCATGCCAGCCGTAGCCGGAAGCCGAAGCCGGCCAACTCGACGGATCCCAGTGGATGGGATTGAAGATTTTGACTTTTCCGTGCGCCAGATTCGAGTCCAATTCGTCGACCCAGGGTTCCAGGTGGCGAACCATCAACAGCGATTCGAGAGCTCGCGCCGCGATGCGGCCCAGCGTGGAGAACAGCACTGCGGGCGTGGCGCCGAGTTTCTTCAAAGTACCGTCAATGAGTTCGCGGATCTCCTTTTGCCCGGACGCGTAGCCTACCACCATGCGCGCCAGCGGGCCCACTTCCATGGGCTTGCCGTCATAGCGAGGCGCCTTTAGCCAGGAGTATTTTTTATCCACCTCAAGAAAATCGTAAGGCGGCTTGGGACCCGAGTACTTGGGATTGGTTTCGCCTTGAGACGGATGCTTGCCGTTCGAGTCGCCGTCCGAATAGTCATACCAGGAGTGACTGACGAACTCAGTGATCTTGGCCGCGTCCACCGGGTGAACCTGGCTCAAGTCGTGATTGAAGATCGCGCCACGCGGGAACAGAAACGAGCCTGGGTCTTTCTCATTTCCAGAGGAGTAATCTCCGTACGAAAGAAAGTTGCCCAGGCCCTCGCCCCTCGTAAACCAATCTTTATACAGCGGCGCGATGGCCAGCACATCCGGAATGTACACCTGCTCGACGAATTTCCGCGCTCCCGTGACCAGTTCCCGGAGGAACGTGATTCGTTCCGGATTGATCACCGCAAATGGTTCGTTGGGGTCCATGGCGGTGCTCATGCCGCCGACCAGAAACGTCTGCGGATGCGGATTCTTGCCGCCCAACGCCGCGTGGATGCGAATAAAATCCTTCTGCCACGCCAGCGCCTCCAGATAATGCGCCACCGCCAGCAGGTTCACTTCAGGTGGTAACTGATAAGCGGGATGGCCCCAGTAACCGCTGGCGAACAAGCTCAACTGGCCGCTATCGACCACGGCTTTGACGCGCTGCTGGATGCCTCGAAAATACGTCGTGCTGGATTTCTCATAGTCCGAAATCGACTGCGCGATCGATGAGGTCTTGGCCGGGTCGGCCTTGAGCGCCGAGGCGACATCCACCCAATCCAGCGCGTGCAGATGATAGAAATGGACCACGTGGTCCTGGACCATCTGGGAACCGGCTATGAGGTTGCGGACGATACGAGCATTGTCGGGCACCTCGATCTGCAAGGCGTCCTCGACGGCGCGGACACTGGCCAGGGCGTGTACCATCGTGCACACTCCGCAGATGCGCTGGGCCCAGATCCAGGCTTCGCGCGGATCGCGATCCTTAAGGATCAGCTCAATCCCCCGGAACATGGTGCCGGAGCTCCATGCGTCGGCGATCTTGCCTCCCTCCAACTGGGCTTCGATGCGCAGGTGCCCTTCAATACGGCTGACGGGATCGACAACGAGGCGTGCCATGTCAGTTCTCCTTTGCGGCTGCTGGGGATTGCGACGCCGGAGCCTCAGGCTTGGGCGCAGGTTTGATGGTCTTGATGAGGCCGTGGACCGTAACACCGGCCAGCACCGCGCCGGTGAGTCCCAGCCCTATTTCGCCGGCCGAGACCTCGACGCCGAAGCCGGGCACGTTGGGCAGCCGCTCATAGAACGGCGACATATGGTCCCAAAATCGTGGCGAAGCGCAGGCGATACAGCCGTGGCCGGCGCGGATCGGCCAACTGGTATGGTCGTTCCACTGCACCGTGGGGCAGTTGAACGTCGCCTCCGGGCCCTTGCAGCCCATCTTGTAGAGGCACCATCCCTTGCGGTGTCCTTCATCGCCCCATTCGGTGACGAATTGTCCGGCGTCGTAGTGGGCGCGCCGCTCGCACTGATCGTGGATCACGCGGCCGTAAGCAAATAGCGGCCGGTTGTACTGATCGAGCGCGGGCAGATCGTTAAAGGTCAGGAAGTGCACCAGCACCGCCGCCGTGTTGGCGGGATTATGCGGGCATCCGGCCATATTGATGACCTTGATGCCGGGCACCGCTTCCTGGACTCCCAGCGCGCCGGTGGGATTGGGCTTGGAGCGCACCAAGCCGCCGTCGAACGCGCACGCGCCCACGGCAATGGTCGCGGCGGCGTTGCGGCAGACCTGCGTCGCGATGTCCATGGCGCTGCGGCCGCCGATGGTGCAGTAGACTCCGCCGTCAGCCGTGGGGATGGCCCCCTCCACGATCACCAGGTACTTGCCCGCATCCTCTTTGACGATGCGATCCAGCAGCGCGGTGGCGTGACTGCCGGCGCCCGCCATCAGCACCTCGTGATATTCCCAGGAGAGAAGATCGAGAACCACGTCGGCTACATCCGGGTGGCTCGAGCGCAGCATGGATTCCGAACATCCGGTACAATCCTGAAACTGGAGCCACACCAGCACCGGCTTCTTGGCTTTGCTGACCGCTGCCACGGTCTGCGCCAGGTAACGTTCAGGCAGCGCCAACGTCGCCAAAATTCCGCTACAGTACTTCACGAGCTGCCTGCGGCTAATGCCTCGCCTCGCCAGCACGCTCCCCAATTCCATCTCAGGGGTGAACATGAACCCCTCCTTGTCTGCCTTGCTTTCTGGGCTAGGCCATGGTTGTTACTAAAGTGGAGAAACGGCCTCGGCCAGATGCGTTGCCGAAGCCAGCTTCCGCTCCGCTCGCGCCGTCAACCACTTCAACCATTGGTCGAATCCAGCGCCCGTGGTGCAGGATGTTTCAATAATTTCGATCGTGGGGTTGATGCTACGCGCGTTCTCGCGTGCCAGATCGATTTTGAACGGAACATGCGGAAGCAGATCGATCTTGTTCAGGATCATCAACTCCGCCTTGCGAAAAATTCCCGGATACTTGAGAGGTTTGTCCTCGCCTTCAGCGACGCTCAGCACCACAATCTTGGCGTCCTCTCCGAGGTCATAACTGGTAGGGCAAACCAGGTTGCCCACGTTTTCGATGAACAGCAACGAAAGGCCGCGCTCCAGCCAGTCGGTGATGTGCTCCTCCACCATGCGCGCGTCCAGATGACAGGCGCCGGCGGTAGTGATCTGCCGCACCGGATATCCGTAGCGGCGCAGACGAATCGCGTCGTTCTCGGTCTGGATGTCTCCCGTCACCACGGCCGCGCGGGTGTGGATGGGCAAACGTTCCAGAGTCCTTTCGAGCAGCGCGGTCTTGCCCGCTCCCGGCGACCCGATGAAGTTCAGCGACAACGTCCCGATGCCGTCGAGCGCATCGCGCAGCCGCGCCGCGATCCTGTCGTTCTCACTCAAGACCTTCTTTTCCACTGCAACCCGGTTCATACCGCTACCTCCTGGGTGCGCTCACGGCCTTCCAATTCAGCGTCTTCCAATTCGAGATACGCCAGGTCCAGCTCATCGCCGCGCGCGCCTTCATCGACGCGACCCGTCTCGATTTCCAGCGCCAACGGAGCCAATGCCGAATCCTTCACCAGCACATCGAAACAGAACCGCAAGGATTCGGCATCCACGCCCGCGAACTCCCCGATCCTCAACCCGACCTTGGTGGCGCGCTGGCCAGGGTAGCGCAGCAACTCCTTGTGAACCGCTTCGAGAACCGAACTGGCAATTCCCATCTCGTGCATGCCGCTCTCCAATAATTCCCTTCTCAACAAATCCGAGGCAATTGGTCGCCCGCCAACAAATCTACGATTCGAGTGGACCCAAATGCGGATTTCATCGTTACGGTTCCGGCACGTTGCTTGCCAACAGTGCCGCCAACGGTGCCGATGACGGCAGCGTGCCCTCCCAAAGGATTGCCTCGCATGGCCGCAAGAATGGAGTCGGCCGCCTCCGGCGCGACGATGGCCACAAGTTTCCCTTCATTCGCCACATACAGAGGATCCAAGCCGAGCAGCTCGCACGCTCCCTTCACCTGGTCATCGACGGGAATGGAGGTCTCTTCGATTTGAATGCTTACCTGGGATTGCTCTGCGATCTCATTCAGTGTGCTGGATAACCCACCTCGGGTGGGATCGCGCAGGCAGCGAATGGCGTCTGAAACGCCCGAAGCCGCCGCGAGCATCGCCTCCACCAAGCCGTGCAGCGCGGCTGAATCGCTGACAATTTCCGTCTCGAACTCCAACCCCTCGCGCATGGCCAGAATGGCGATGCCATGATTGCCGATCGATCCGCTCAGGATCACGCGGTCGCCCGGACGCGCCTGGCTGGCCGACAGCCGCACCCCTTCCGGAACGATCCCGATGCCAGTCGTGTTGATGAACAGGCCGTCGCCCTTGCCCTTTTCGACGACCTTGGTGTCGCCGGTCACGATCGCCACTCCGGCGGCGGCTGCGGCGTGCGCCATGGACGCCGCGATCCGTCTCAAATCCTCGGTGGGAAATCCCTCTTCGAGAATGAACCCGGCGCTCAGGAACAGAGGCTTCGCTCCGCCCATCGCCAGATCGTTCACGGTTCCGTGCACCGCCAGCGATCCGATATCGCCGCCGGGAAAAAAGATCGGCTTGACCACGAATGAGTCGGTGGTGAATGCCACGCGCGCTCCGCCGATGTCGAAAATCGCCTGGTCGTCCAGACGGTCGAGGACGGGGTTCGAAAACAGCGGCAGGAAAACGTCGCGCAAGAGTTCGGCGCTGAGGCGTCCTCCGCTGCCATGACCGAGCACTATGCGCTCGGTGGGCTTTAGGGGAGCCGGGCAGGCGAACGACGCGGGATCAACAACTGATTCTGACGGTCTCATGGGCATGGCGTCTGTATTGGTAGTAGGCGGCGCAAGCGCCTTCGGTTGAAACCATGGGCGCGCCCAAAGGATTCATGGGCGTGCAGCGAGTGCCGAAAGCCGTGCAATCCACCGGCTTCTTCAGCCCTTGCAGCACCATGGCGCTGATGCACTCTTTGGGCTCCTCGGCGCTGACTCCTTCGATCTCGAATACCCGCTCGGCATCGAAGGGTGCATACTCTTCGCGGAGCCTCAAACCGCTCTCCGCGATGGACCCGATTCCGCGCCATTTTCGATCCGCAACCTCGAAGACCTCGCGCATAATTCGCTGCGCCGGCAGGTTTCCTTCGTAGTTGACCGATCGTGTGTACTGGTTCTCGACCTCCGCGCGGCCCTCCTCCAGTTGCGCGACCAGCATAAAGATGGCTTCGAGCAAATCCACAGGCTCGAACCCACCCACCACGATGGGCACATGAAACTCGCGCGCTAGATCGTCGTACTCCTGATAACCCATGACCGTACACACATGACCCGGCCCGATGAATCCCTGCACTCGATTCGAAGGCGAGCTTAGAATCAGGCGCATCGCCGGCGGCACGAGGACGTGCGACACCAACATGGAGAAGTTGTTCAAACCCATCCGCTTGGCCTGCCACACCGCCATGGCGTTGGCGGGCGCTGTGGTCTCAAAGCCTACCCCGAAGAAAGCTACCCTCCGGTCTGGATTCGCACGCGCCAGATTCACCGCATCCATCGGCGAATAAACAATGCGAACGTCGCCGCCATTGGCCTTGACCTGCAACAGGTCCGTTTCCGAGCCGGGCACCCGCAGCATGTCCCCATAGGAGGTGAAAATCACGTCCGGAAGCGAGGCGATGCGGATCGCTCGATCCACCATCTCGAGCGGCGTAACGCAGACCGGGCATCCCGGCCCGTGGACCAACTCCACCTCGGCAGGAAGCAATTCCTCCATGCCATAGCGCATGAGCGTATGGGTCTGGCCGCCGCAGACTTCCATCAACACCCAGGGCCGCGTCACCTTTTTCTTGATTCGTTGGGCGATCGCTAGGGCGATCTTGGGATCGCGGTACTCGTCGACGTACTTCACGGCATCCCCTCCTCAGCTGCGGGAGTCGCCCCTTCCACGTCCAATCCCTCTTCCTTAAGTGCTCCAATTTGAGCCAGATAGGCGTAGGTGCGCGCCGCCTCCTCCGCGTCCACTCGGGTGAGCGCAAAGCCCACGTGCACCAGGACATAGTCGCCGGTCGCGACTTCCGGGGTAAATGCGAAACTCACCGTCTTCCGCACCCCGCAGAAGTCCACGCAGCCAGCCAGAAAGGCCGGGTCGCCGCCCTCAATGCTCACCACCCTTCCGGGTACCGCGAGGCACATAGCCAAAACCTCCACGCACACAAGCTGACTTTCGATGGCCAAAGATAGTGCAGGTTAACGTCCAAGTTTCTCAGGCAAAATCGAGCGCGTGTGCGCTAATTTCGGGTGAAGGAGATTAACAGACCAGGCTACCTGGGTGAAATGACGCAGGTGAGCGCGCGAAAGCACACACCTACAAGGCTTATACACCCAGGCTTATAGAGGCTTCTACCACGCCGTCTTCGACCGAGTAGCTTACGTCAAAGCCAAGCTGGCGGCAGATTTCCTGCATTGCGCGGTTTTCGGCCAGAATTTCCCCGAACACGCGGCGGATGCCCTCATTCCGGGCCAGCGAGACCAGCCGGCGGAGCAATTCGGTTCCGAGACCATGCTCGTGCCAGTCGTCTGAAACGAGAAGAGCGAATTCGGCCTCGGCGGAGGAATGCTCCCGCGTCAGCCGCCCCACGGCGACAATGCCGCCGTCCGCGGATTCGGCCACTAAAACCATCTCGCGAGTGTAATCGATAAAGCAAACGCGAGTCAGGCGTTCGTGCGTCACGCGCGCGCTCAACGGCAAATGGTGAAAGTAGCGCAAATAGACGCTTCGATCGCTCAAGCGTTCGTGAAAGCGCACCATCTTCGGTTCGTCCTCGGGGCGAATCGGGCGAATCGTGACTGCCGATCCGTCGCGCGCGATCCATTGCTCGACATAAGCCGAAGGATAGGGACGGATGGCCGTTCGCGGCAGGTCTTGGTCCGGGATGTCCCAGCCGTGCAGCAGGATGCGTGCGTCGAGAGCCACAATTGCGCTCGGCGAGGCGAGCAGCGGATTGAGATCGGCTTCTTTGATGCGCGGCGCCTCCGAGATCAGCTGGCTGAACCGGATCAGGATTTGTTCCAAAGCCGAGCGATCCACCGGCGCGCGCCCTCGCACGCCTCCCAGAGCCTTGTAAATCTTCGTCCGCTCCATCATTCTGCGCGCCAGCGTGGAATTCAGCGGCGGCAGCCCGAGAGTCCGGTCGCGGAAGACTTCCACCAATTGGCCGCCCAAGCCGAACAAGAGCACTGGGCCGAACTGCGGGTCTGTGCTGGATCCGAGAATCAGCTCATAACCATCCTCGGCGCGAATCATCGGCTGCACCGTTACGCCCTCAAACTTTTCGGCTCCGATGCGAGCCGAGACGGCGGCCTGAATCCGCCTCCACGCCGCCCGTACTTCGGATTCATTACCCAATTTCAGCTCGACGCCCCCCGCTTCGGTTTTGTGCGTGATGGTATGCGAGTGGAGCTTCAACACCACTGGAAATCCAATTTCCGCCGCGAGCTCCGCTGCTCTGTCTTCAGTTCCTGCGAATTCCGTTCGCGTCACTGGAATTGCGTACGCGGCCAGCACCCGCTTGGACTCTTGTTCCGTCAGCAACACTCGGCCTTCGGCGCGGGCTACGTCGAGTACGGATTGAAGCACCGCTGCTGCCGCCTGACGATCCACCGTGTTTTCCGCGAGCTCGGGAGTTTCATAGAGAGCGCGGAGATTCTCGCTGTATTGCCACATGTAGGCGAATGCTCGCGCGGCCGTATCGGGGAAGGGAAATGTCGGGATGCCTGAAGCGTTCAAGACCTCTTCGGCTCCAGCGACGCTTGCGCCGCCCATGAAACTCGCCAGGATGGGCTTGCCCTCGATTGCACTGAAGCGCTTGATGCGCTCGGCGACTTCGGTGGGGTTGGTCATGCCTTGCGGCGCCAGCGTCACCAGCAATCCGTCGACTCCACGGTCCCGTTGGACAATTTCGAGCGTTTGCGCGAAGCGTTCGGGCGATGCATCGCCGATGATGTCGACGGGGTTGTGCCGGCTCCAGTGAGGCGGCAAGATTCCGTCCAGCCCGGCCATTGTCTCAGCGGAAAGCTCCGCCAATTCGGCGCCCTCGGCGATCAACGCGTCCGTAGCGAGCACCCCCGGCCCTCCCGCGTTGGTAACGATCGCTAGACGGGGACCTCTGGGGCGCGGCTGTTTGGCGAGCACCTCAGCCATATAAAAAAGGTCGCTGATCCGCCGGACGCGAAGAACGCCACAGCGCCGGAGCGCCGCATCCAGCACTTCATCGCTTCCGGTGAGAGCGCCAGTATGCGAGGAGGCCGCGCGCGCGGCCTGTTCCGTGCGCCCGGCTTTGATCACGATAATCGGCTTGGTGAGCGCCACCTCGCGGGCCGCGGAAAGAAAAGACTGCGCGTCGCCGACCGATTCCATATAAATGAGGATGGCGCGCGTGTGCGGATCGTCGCCCAGGTAATCGATCAGCTCGCCCCAGCCGATGTCCAGCATTGAGCCGGTGGAGACAAAGGCGCTGAATCCGACCATCTCCCGCAGGCTCCAATCGAGGATGGCCGTGCACAAAGCGCCGCTCTGGCTGAGAAATCCGATCGAGCCCGGGCGCGCCGTAGCAGCGGCGAAAGTGGCGTTCAGACCTATCAACGGCGCCATCAGACCTAAACAATTCGGCCCGATAATCCGCATGGAGCCGCGCGCCCGCAAGATCTCACGCTCCAGCTCCGCACCGCGCGATCCGGCTTCCTTGAAGCCCGCGGAGATGATGATCGCCGAGGGAACCTTAGCCGCCGCGCATTCGGCTACGATGGCCGGCACAGTCTCTGCCGGAGTGACGATCAACGCGAGATCCACCGGACCGGGCACGGCGCCGATCGTTGGATAAGCCTTCCGCCCCAGGACGGAATCGCGCTTCGGATTTACGGGATAGATTTTGCCGCGGAACGCGGCGAGATTGGTCAGGATGGTTCGCCCGACGCTTGGGTTGGTCTCCGTGGCTCCGATGACGGCGACGCTCGCAGGAGCGAAGAACGGATCCAGAGGACGGCGGCTCGGTCGAAGTCCACTCACGCGGGAAAATTGATTGGCTGCGGGGCGGGAGGACCTTCTGTCACTAATGTCGCCATGCTTACGCTCACCCTCGGCGGATCGGCCAAAGTTCGATGCAGCAGGCACGTCTCGATCGATTTGATCAGTCCCTCGCGCGCCCGCGTGCTGAGTCCTGGGGCATCCACTTCGATTCCGATTTCGACCAGCTGCACCGGCTGTCCACCCTTCGTGGCCGAGACCTTCAACTCGATGTCGTCAAGCGCCAGCTTGCGCGTTCGTAGATATGCGACCGCGTAATGCATGGCACAGCAACCGAGCGCCGAGAGCATCAGTTCAGGCGGAGTCATCCCGTTGTCGCTTCCCCCTTCATCAAATGGCTGGTCGCAGACAACGCGATGAAAGCGCGCGAATGCCTCCGATTGCAGGTCTTTTCCATGCCGGATCCTAACTTCCATTAGATTACTCCTTATAATTAATCCCTCTGGGCTGCCAACTCGGCCATCGCGTTCCTTCTTGAGATCTGCCAAGACATGTGCAACTGACGTTCCAGCGCCTGGGTCTTTGGATTGGCGCGGATCGGGTGGCCTGTGTGAGTGAATTGACGCGTTTTTCGGCGCACCTTGGCCCAATCGCGCAGGCAAGCCGATTGCCAACGCGAAGGCGCTGGCGTACTCTATGAGGTCATGACGGCGAATCGCAGGTCGTTTCTTCGAACTACCGGTTTGGCTGGTGCGGCGTGGGTCGGCGGTCTGGCCGAAGCTCGTCGCGTTCAGGCTCAGACGGCCGCGGCTCCCGCAAAACCCACAATGGCTACGCGAACCATCCAGACTCCGGTGCTCGACATCGCTTACGAGGAGAGTGGAGCGGGTTTCCCCGTGATCCTGCTGCACGGCTTTCCCGACGACGTTCGCGCTTGGGACGACGTAGCGCCTCCGTTGGTCAAGGCGGGATATCGCGTGCTGGTTCCGTATCTGCGCGGCTACGGGCCGACCCGCTTCCGCGATCCGGCTGCTCCGCGGATGGGAGAGCAGGCCGCTATCGGGCAGGATCTTATCGATTTCGCTTCCGCGCTGAACCTGCCGCGATTCGCGGTCGCCGGCTACGATTGGGGCGGGCGTGCGGCCTCGATCGCCGCGGCGCTCCACGCGGATCGCGTCAGAGCGGCGGTCCTCATCGGCGGTTACTCGATTCAGAATACGATTGCGCCGCCGCAGCCCGCCGCGCCGGAAGCCGAGCGGGCACTCTGGTATCAGTGGTATTTCAACACCGAGCGCGGGCGAGCCGGACTCGCCGCCAATCGACGCAGCCTGTGCCGGCTCCTCTGGGAAACGTGGTCGCCGGGCTGGCATTTTACCGACGAAACCTACAACCGCACCGCCGTGTCCTTCGACAATCCCGATTTCGTGGACGTAGTAATTCACTCCTACCGTCACCGCAACGGAAATGCGCAGGGAGAACCGCGCTTTGAGGCGATGGAGCAGGAACTGGCGCGGCGGCCGAAAATCCCGGTTCCGACGATCGTGTTGTACGGCGCCAACGATGGAATTGCACGGCCGTCCGCGGATTCTTCGCCCGCCGAGCGCGCTTCCTTCACGTCGCTGGTGGCGCGGCGCGTCATCGACGGCGCGGGGCACTTTCTCCCCCGCGAAAAACCGGAAGCTGTATCGTCCGCCATCTTGGAGCTGCTGGGAACCGCGCGATAGCGCGATCGAATTCGACCGATCCGCGGGCTGGTGTATCATCGGTTATGAAAAAGACACTTGGAATATCAACTCTCTGTCTAGTCGTCTTGTTTCTGGCCCTGCTGGTTTCCCCCGCGCGATCCGCCGAAGACGAAGCGCTGCTTGGTTACGCCTCCGCTTCCGCCAAAGCTCAGCTCGATTGGGAGGCCAAGTTCCGCGCCATCCCCGCCCCCGCCAACTTGCGCGCCTATATGCAGCGCCTCACCGCGAGGCCGCACCACGTCGGCTCGCCGTATGACAAGGACAACGCCGAGTGGATTCTAGCGAGGCTCAAAGAGTGGGGCCTGGACGCCAAGATCGAAACCTATAATGTTCTGTTCCCCACTCCCAAGCAGCGCTCTCTCGAGCTAACTGCCCCCACGCGATTCACCGCGAAACTGGAAGAGCCCACGGTTCCCGGCGATCCCACCACCGCCCAACACGACGAGCAGCTTCCCTCCTACAACGCTTATTCCATCGATGGCGATGTCACCGCGCCGTTGGTCTACGTCAACTTCGGCGTGCCCCAAGACTACGAAATGCTCGACCGCATGGGAATCTCGGTCAAAGGCGCGATCGTCATCGCGCGCTACGGCGGGTCTTGGCGAGGCATTAAACCCAAGGTGGCGGCGGAGCATGGCGCCGTCGGGTGCCTCATTTACTCCGACCCGCATGAAGACGGCTATTTCCAGGGTCCCGATTACCCGGCTGGTCCCTATCGTCCGAAGGATAGCGTGCAGCGCGGCAGTGTCATGGATATGCCCGTACGCGCCGGCGATCCTCTCACTCCCTACGTCGGCGCGACTGCAAACGCCAAGCGCCTGGCGTTGAGCGAAGTGGAGACGCTCACCAAGATTCCGGTTCTGCCCATTTCCTACGCGGATGCCCAGCCCTTGCTCGCGGCGCTTACCGGTCGTGTCGCGCCGGAAGCCTGGCGAGGTGCTTTGCCCATGACCTATCACGTGGGCCCCGGCCCGGCGCAGGTGCATCTCAAGGTCGCGTTCAACTGGGATACCAAGCCGCTCTACGACGTTGTCGCGCGCATTCCTGGATCGGTGGAACCGGATGAGTGGATTCTTCGCGGTAATCACCATGACGCTTGGGTGAACGGAGCCGAAGATCCCGTCTCGGGAACGGCGGCTCTGCTCGAAGAGGCGCGCGGTCTTGGGGCGCTGCTCCGTCAAGGCTGGAAACCAAAGCGGACGGTTGTCCTTTGCTTTTGGGATGGCGAGGAGCCCGGCCTTCTCGGCTCGACAGAGTGGGCCGAGGACTATGCCGATGAACTGCGGCAGCATGCCGCAGTTTACGTCAACTCGGACAACAACAATCGCGGATTTCTTTTTGTGTCGGGCTCCCACACATTGGAAAAATTCATCAACGGCGTGGCTCGAGACATTGAGGACCCGGAAACTAAAATCAGCGTGTGGAAACGGATGCAGTTTTCCCAGCTTGCCGGTTCTTCCAGCGCGGACCCGGCCAGCCAGGAGCCGCGAACCCGGCCCGACTTGCGTATCGGCGCGCTCGGCTCCGGCTCGGACTATAGTCCTTTCCTCGACTATCTTGGCGTCGCATCCCTGAATCTCGGTTTTGGCGGAGAGAGCAACGACGGCTCCTACCATTCGATTTACGACGACTTCGCCGCGTACGTTAAGTTTGCCGATAGCGATTTCGTCTATGGCCGCGCTCTGGCCCAAACCGCCGGCACGGCAGTGATGCGCCTGGCCGACGCCGATTTGCTGCCCTACGACTTCAACGATTTCTCCGACACGATTCATCGCTATGTGGGTGAGGTTGAAAAGCTGGCTCGCGACCTGCACGACCAGATTGTGGATCGCAACCGGCGCATCGACGAAGGATTGTACGCCGCGATCGACGACCCCCGCGAGAAGCTCTTGCCGCCTCCCAAGGAGGCGGTTCCGCCGGTGCTGAACTTTGCTCCTCTGGACAACGGATGGGCGGCGCTTCAGAACGCCACGGAACAATACGATAAGGCGCTGGCGCACGCGGCGGCGAATGGAGGCTCCAGCCTGGCGCAAGCCTCGCTGCGCGATGCCAACCAAAAGCTGCTGGCCGTGGAGCGGGCGCTGACGCTCAGCGACGGCCTTCCCAGCCGGCCTTGGTACAAGCATCAGATCTACGCGCCGGGGTTGTATACCGGATATGGAGTGAAGACGCTCCCGGCGGTCCGCGAAAGCATCGAGCAGAAGCAGTGGAAGCGGGCCGACGAGCAGATCGCCCGTGTTGGGAAGGTACTCGAGAACACCGGCGAAGCCATCGCCGGCGCAACCGCGGAATTGAACCGCGCGGTGCACTGATGTCCGCATGGGTTACCTCCCCGCTGCCGAGTCGCGCTGCGTCTTGAAGATCTCGTCGATCAAAAACAGATCGGTGAGTAAGGCGCGGAGATGGACCGATGCGTTTAGATTGTCGATCAGTTGGGAGCTGATGACCGGCTGCGCCAGAACCAGCTCCACGGCGGCGAGCGAGTCCGTGGCATCGCGATCCAGAACGGCGAGGAAGGCGCGATACGGTTCGACATCTTCTATGGCCGACGAGTAGGCTTCTGCGAGGCCCGCCAGGGCTTTCGCGGCGCGGTCGAGAAATGTCCGGATCTGTCCGCCCAGACCGCCCGAGTCCGTCCCGCTTACGCCCTGCGCGGCGTAGGCCAGCATGAACTCGTAGCATTCTTCGATTACGTTACAGCGATCCGTCAGGGGCCCAGCGCTCGGGATCATGATGCTCCAGATAATGTTCACGCTCGAGCGAACCAAAGACCATGGACTTGGTGATCACCAGCTTCTCCGGCCGCAGCGCGAAGTAGACATGAACCATGATCAGTCCGATCAGGCCGACGCCGGCCAGACCGTGCAGAACGTACATTAGGCCCCAGGTCATGTCGCTGAAGACGTACGGATTGCGCGTAAAAATGGGCGTGCGGATGCGCTTCATCATGAACAAGCCGGTGACGATGACAGCGAGTCCAGCCAGTACAATCACTCCGTGATAGAGCTTGTTCTCCAGAGGATACTTCGCGAACTTCCGCGGCGCGGGCGCGTCTTTTCCGGTGGCCCGCAACCATCTACGCTGGGCGTCTTCCAGGTCGATGCGGTCGGGCCAGATCGACCAGAAGTCCTGCCAGAAAGAAGCGTGAACGATGTGGAAGACGATCGACGCGGTGAGGACCAGGCCGGCGATCCAATGCCAGGTCACCCAGGCAAACGGAACTCCGACGCGTGGCAGGAAGGCGGTGAACAACAGCACCAGCATCGCGGCGGCCATGATCCAGTGGAAGAGCCGGGCGGCCAGGCTGTGGCGAGCGACTTTTTCCGGAACATTTGCGGGCGCGGAAGGCGCATATTCGTCTCCACCCGCGAAATACCTTGCCCAGATCGCATGCCCGATCAGGAATGCCAATCCTCCGATGGCCGCGACCCAGATCAGGAAAAACGAGATGTGTATGGGGACGTTCTGACCCCACGGACTGGTGGCGAACTCGACTACACCCACGTTGCCTCCTCCACGCCGCCGATGGCGCGCTTCACCAGGTTGCGCATAAGCGGAATCTTATAGCCGTTGAATCGCAGCGGCTCCGCGCCCTCGACGGCGAGTTTTCCGCCGAGCTCGCCGGTTGCGGCGTTAGGCGGTTTCCCGCGCACGGCGTCTTCGACAGCCGTCAGCCTGAGCGGCCGAGCGGCAGCCGCGTTCACCGCGATACGAATGCGCTCGATGTTGCCGCCGTTGACCACCATGGCGGAGGCGACGTTCAGCAGGGGAAAATCCCACACCTGCCGGTCGCGGACCTTTTCGAAATAGAACTTCGCGCCGGCCCATGTGGCTGGAATCCGGATCGCCGTGAGCAGATCTCCGGGCTTCAGGACGGTCATACGAGTGATGTCGAGGGCCGGACCGATGAAGTAATCCTCGGCGTTCACTACCCGCTCTCCGCTCGAATTTCGAATCACCATTTGCGCATCCAGCGCGATCAGTGCCGGAGCGGTGTCGGACGGATTGACGGCCACACAGCGGTCCGCGCCGAGAATCGCGTGCTCCCGGTTGATGGCGGTGGGAGTGTCGGCGTAGCAGACGTTGCCGCCCGCTCGATAACACTTCCATCCGCCTCTGTAATACCAGCAGCGGGCGTCTTGCGACACGTTGCCGCCGAGGGTTCCCTGGTTGCGGATCTGGGGTGAGGCGGCTGATTCGGCGCCGGTGGAGAGAATGCTAAACTTCTCGCGCACGACCGGATGGCGCACAACCTCGGTAAGCGTGGTCATGGCTCCGATCTCGAGCCCGCCGTTCGATTCGCGCACGCCTCTAAGCTCGCCTGCCTGACTCAAATCCACCACGACCTTGGGCTTCTTGATACGATCCTTCAGCCAATCGAAGCTGTCGAGTCCTCCGGCCAGAACCCAAGCATCGCGGCCGTGGCGGTCGAGAAGACTCAGAGCGTCCTGAACCGTCGCCGGCTGAAAGAGCTCGAACGCCGGCATGATGTCTCTAACGATAGCCATATTGCGTTGGTCCCTTTCCTAGATGTGGGCGGTCAGGCCCTCTTCCATGGGCCGGCCGGCTTCAAGCGACGCGAGAATCGTATCCAAGGTGACGGGCGCGCGGCGGAAGACTTCGTCCCCGAGCGCGTCCGAAAGTGCGTTGACGATGGCCATGCAACCGGCTCCGACCGGCGGCTCACCGATTCCGCGCGCGCCGACCGGCGTTTCCGGATCCGGAATATCCAGCGCGTCCCACTCCATGTTTTCCGGCGCATCCAAAATCGTGGGCGGTTTGTTGTGATGGAATCGCTTAGCGAGCGCGATGCCGTAGTGCTGATCGTAGACCCATTTCTGACCGACGGCGTGGCCGATGCCAAGCATCGACCGGCCCAGAACCTGACCGCCGAGCGAGCGAGGATGAATGACGGTGCCCACGTCGGCGACGGCAAGATAATCCAGGATCCGATACTTGCCGGTTTCGAGATCGACCTCGACTTCCGCGAAACCCGCGACAAACGAATGCGTCGCGCCATCGCGCGGGAAGGTATCCTTGGCCACCGCCAGCAGACCCTGACCCGCCAGAGCCTTCGCCGCCGCAGCGGTGAACTTGTTGGTGCCGGGCGGAACTTCGTGGCCGTCATAGAGACCGCCGAGCTCGATGGCTCGCTTGGCGGCTTGCCCGAGACTCATTCCGGCGCCTCCGCCCTTACGGAACACACGCTCGCCCGCGACTTCGTAATCTTCGGGCTTCCCGCCGTAGTCCTTCGCGGCGATTTCTTGCAGCTTTTTCTTGGCATCCATGGCAACCGCGTACGCAGCGCGGGTCATTGCGTGCGTGGTTTGGCTGCCACCGGAAGGAGCGCTGTTGGGCAGGTTCTTGGCGGTGTTGCCCCAGACAATCTCGCATTTCTCCCACGGGACGTCGAGCATTTCCGCCGTGACACGATGAGCGTCGCTGACGCTTTCCGTGCCCAAATTTCCGATTCCGGATTGAATGGTGAGCGTGCCGTCCGGCTTGATGATGAACAGCCCGTCGAATCCGACCGAGCCGCCGACGAAACAACTGGTGGCGACGCCGATGCCTCGCGCCTTGGTGCCGCTGCGCTTGGGCCGGGCTTTTCTTTCGTCCCACTTGAACATCTCCGAGCCGCGATCCAACGCCTCTTTGATGAAGGTGCTGGTGATGTAGGGCCGCTTTCCGGCGGCGGGAGGCCCGATGGGAGCCTTGCCCTCCGGCGCATTCATATGATGGAGCGCCACCTGATCGATGCCCAGCTTGCGCGAAGCCTTGGCCATGATCGGTTCCATGAGCGCGATTCCCTGGAAACCTCCGGGCTGGCTCTGGGAGAGACGCGGCGGGGTGTTGGTGAGCACCGTCACACCGCGCCAGCGCATGGCGGGTGGTTGGTACATAAGCGAGAGCATGCGTCCCGCGTTGTTCGGATCGCCTTGCGGATCGTAAGGGCCGTTGTCACAGATCACGAACATGTCGACCGCGGTGATCTTGCCTTCCTTGGTGAATCCCACCTTGAGGCGGCCGTGGAGGCTGGGGCGCGCGCGTCCGATGTAATGCTCCTCCTCGCGGCTGACGCGCATCATGACCGGCGCTCCGGTCTTCTTGGAAAGCACCGCGGGAAGAATCGCCGAGATCGCGCTGGTGATCTTGCTGCCGAATCCGCCGCCGGTGTATTCGCTGATGACGACGACGTTGCTCGGATCGAGGTTCAGCACGCGCGCCAGGTAAGGAAGCGTCTGTTGCGTGCTCTGCGTGGAGCAATGGACGTAGACCTTTCCGTTTTGCCAATACGCCATGGCGGTGCGCGTTTCCAGCGTTTGATGGCTGGTGTTGGGCGTCACGAAGGTCTCGTCCAGAACCAGATCCGCGCTCTTGAGACCCGCCTCCCAGTCGCCGTAGGACCATTCGGGATCGGTGGCCTTGCCCATGGGCAGCTTGCCGTCTTTGTACTCGGCGAAATCCGCTTCGGTCCATTTGACTTCCTGGACGTGGGGCGGCGGCGCGGGCGCGGGAGCGTTGGCCGGCGGCCTGATCCACACGTTGCCCTCGACGCGCGCGTTCGGGCCGCCGGGCCGCAGGCTCACCAGAGGATCCACCACGAACGGCAACCGCTCAAAATCGATGCGGATCTTTTCGATGGCTTCGGCGCAGGTTAGCTCATCCACGGCGCAGACGGCGAGAATCGGCTCGCCCTGATATACCGGCTCATTGGTGAGACCGCGCTCCCCGAGCGGGTTCGCCGGGATCACCTGGCCGAGATCGGTGAGGGCGTCGGCCGGCTTGGGAAGATCGTCCGCGGTAAGGATGGCCTTCACGCCGGGCATGGCCAGAGCCTCGCTGGCATCGATACCGCGGATGCGCGCGTGCGGCACGGGGCTGAGCAGGAGCTTCGCGAACAGCATGCCTTCCGCGCGATAATCCTCGGCGTACTTGGCGCGTCCGGTAACCTTCGCGACGAGGTCCGGAGTGGTGTAGTTCTTGCCGATCAGTTTATGGGTGGGTTTGTCAGGCATGGGTCACCTTCCGCAGATTCTCGGCGCCGCGCGACTTTTCCGCACCAGCCATGAGGGCGGTGAGGATCTTGTTATAGTCCTGGCACCGGCAGAGGTTGCCGGAAATCCCGTGAGCCAGTTCCTGACGTGTGGGATTCGGATTTACTTTGAGAAATCCCACCGTGGCCATGATGAAGCCGGGCATGCAGAAGGCGCACTGGAATCCCTGTTCATCGATGATTCCCTGCTGCACCGGATGGAGCGTGCCGTCAGCAGCGGCGAGACCCTCGATGGTCACGATGTTCTTTCCGCGCACGGTGTGGGTCAGCACGGAGCAGGAGTAATGCGGAACGTCGTCCACCAGTACCGTGCAGGCGCCGCATTCGGAACGATCGCATCCGATCTTGGTGCCGGTAAGGCCCAGCTTGTAGCGCAGCGTCATGGCCAGGGTTTCCTGCTTCATGACGTCGACGCGCCGCTGCTGGCCGTTGACGGTGAGCGTGACCAGCCGCTCGACCGAGCCCGCGGCGGACTGCTGTGCGGACACGATGGAACTACGGAATAGATAGGCGGTCGAGGAGACGGCTCCGGCGGCGATGACGCCTTTGATGAGGTTCCGTCTCGATAGGCCTTGGGGGTTCTCTTCCATAACAGCAACAGCCCTCCTCGCGCTGGCTCTGAATGGTTATCGATTATATACCTGATGGATGCGGAGGCAAAGGGAGATCGCAAAGGCAGGTCGCAGACCTGCCCCACAGCCTGCGCGGTTTGCCCAGGCCATTCTAGCGCTGTGTGTATGGCGACCACGGGGCGTCATTTGGCCATTCATGGTCGCGGATTCCAGCCTAAGTCATTGCTACTCCGAGCCCCTCCAACGGTCAAGGGCGTGCCACAAGAACGACGAGGGTAGAAATGAAGAAAATCCTGGTTTTGTTGTTTTTGGCCGCGCTCGCGGCCGCACCCGCGTTCGCCGGCCACCACCGGAGACATCAGAGATACCACGGAGGTAGCGCGAGGGTCGTGATACGGCTGTGATTCCCTGGAGTAGACTTTTGCCCCAGAGACGCGTTGGGGCCTAGGTTTACCCAGCGACTGTTGTATTCCCAGATTCTGGTTCTTTCCTCGTCCGCAATTCGCCTAGTGGCCCCCTAGGAGGTGGGCAGAAATGAAAAACTGGCTTTTCCCCGTCGCCGGATTGGCGCTGGCAGGCTCTATGGCCGTACAGGCTCAGACTCCGGCAGTTCCGCCAGCAAACATCCTCGACATCGAAACGATCAACATCAAACCCTACCTGGATGGACCGTACGACAAAGTTGCTTCAGAATACCCTGCCTTGTCGGAGAAGCTGAAGGACCCGACGCACGTCCTGGGGATGGAGGCCCTGACGGGCACCCCTCGAGCGATTTACCTTTCCGGCTTCGATTCCTTGGAGGCGCTGCAAAAGAGCGAGGAGTGGCTCCTCGGCGACTCAGCGACCGACGCAAAGGTTGACGCGCTGGACGCGCGAGAGGCCCTATACATATCCGAGGTCAACCACACTCTCTGGCATTACCGCCCGGACCTCAGCAACAACGTCGCTGGGGCGGACATACCGCACTCTCATTACTGGGAGGTGATCATCTTCCATATGCGCTCCGGTCGCGACGGACAGTTCGAGGAATTGACCAAGCTTCATCGCGACGCCAGCCTCAAGATCGGCCAGAACACCCCTTGGGCGACTTACGAAGGTCTGATGGGTTCGACGAACGACTACCTTGTCTTGGTGCCGATGAAGTCCCTCAAGGATGCGGACACTGGCCTGGCCCATAAGAAGGATTTCGGTGCCGCGCTGGGCGACGAAGGAAGGGGCCGGATGAACAAACTTTCCGAGGAGAGCGTGGCCAGCGTCGAGGACAACCTCTGGATGGTGAATCCGGAATGGAGCTACGTCGAGAAATCCTGGATCGACGCCGATCCCCAATACTGGGCACCGCCTGAGCCGAGCGCAAAGGCCGCGCCTAAATCCGCCGGAGGAACCGCGCAAAAACCAAAGGCTCCGTCCTTACCCTAAACAAGACCGATTCGAAAGGGCGTCGTCACTCGAAGACGCCCCTCGTATTTTCATTCACACAAGCGACTCGACATTAGCTGGATCCGGCAGTTTCAGAAGCAGTTTTCGGAGTGTGCTCGGGTTTGTTCTTTGCTATGTCGGCAGTCTGAACGGTGGCGGAACTGCCCTTCGCGCGATTCTCGCTGACACTGGCGCGTGGCTCCCACGCCTCTCCAAACTGCTGAGAGAACTCAGCCGGCGGCAAGAAAAAGTGATGCGGCTGTATTTCGGGGGGGGCGGCTAGACCACGCGTCCAAAACCGCGAGCCCGAGTCCCCCTAAAATTGGAAACGCGCGATCACCGTTCCTGTCCGGCCAGGATTGGCGTAAGCTGTGTTCGGCGGCAGGTAAGCGTTGCTTAAGACTCCGAACCCGCCGGTGTAGATGGTGCCGCCGCCGGCGCCTTTCGCCGGTAGATTCTGCGGATTTGAAGTGAAACCCACGGGAGTCGCTATCAACGTCCGATTGAAGATGTTGACGAATTCGCCTCGGACGGAGAAATCGTACTTGCCCTCCTTGCCGACGCGGAAATGGCGGCCGATATTGGCGTTCTCCGAGGGAGTGCGCGGCCCGCGAAAATCCTTGTAGAGCACCGCCGAGGCTGCGCATGTCGAATTGGTCGGGCAGGGGGCCCAAGCATTGGGATTCAGCAGCTGCGTGTAATTGGCGTTGAATGAGCTGAGATTGTTGATGTTGACTCCTGGCGTATAAAGCGACTGGCCCGGAACACGGACGTCCTCGCTCGTCAGGAAATTCGCCGTAGGACTGGTGGGAGGCGTAAGGTACGCACCACTCTGGTAACGCGAGTACCACCCGAGCTGCCAATCTTTGCTCAGCGCATTGACATACCGTGGCAGGAAGCTAGCTTTCGGGACCGTGTAGATCGCGTTGAAGGTTAGCGCCAGCGGAGGGTAATTCTGCAGTGCCCACACTGCGCTTGCCGGGTTGAAGAAATCCTGCCGCGTCGCCCGATTGAATCCCTGGCCCCAAGTAAATGCTCCGCTGGCCTGCAAACTGTGGGAGAGCCGCTTGGTCGCCTTGACTTGCAACGAATCGTATTTGGAATTGCCGGTCGGGGATCCCGAGGGATTAATGTTCCCATACTGCGGGAACGGGTACAGCGCGCTTTGCAGACTGTTGCCTAACGGGAAACCGCTGTACGGCAGAAAGTTGGGGAACCCGTGCGCCGCCAGCGCGGTTTGGACCGCCACGCTGCTCAGCGGCTGCGTGAGCAAGTTGCGGTCATTATTGTTGTTATAAGTGGTGCTCGCGCAGACTCCTCCGCCGGTAGCGCAAGGGCCGGTTCCAGGATACGGATAGAACCCATACTGGGCATAGGTTTGCGGCGATGTCTGGCTCAGCATACCGAGAGGACCACTCAACCAAGCCGCACGGTTGCCCACATAGCTCGCCTCCACCACAAGGTCCCGCGTGACTTCCCGTTGGAAGCCGGCGCTAAATTGATTTATGCGGGGCGGCCGGTTCTGACCCCCGTCCGGCACAAACACACCGTTCGTAACCACCGGCAAACCGCCCGTAGTGCCCGGCAGCGGGAGGACGAACTGGTTGGTTGTCGGCCATTGGGGCGTCACGATGGAGCCGGGAGTTGCGACGTTGATAAACTGCGCGCCGTTCGGCTGCGGCGGAATCGGCGTAGTCCCCGGCGTGGCGAATATATTGCCGGCATATGCCGCTATGTACTGATAACTCATCCCCCATCCACCTCGGAACACCGTCTTCGGGTTAATTTGATAGGCAACGCCCAGCCGGGGCCCTATGCCATACGGATAAGCCGGCTTGTAGAACGCGCAATTGCACGTGCTGGCGTATTGAATCGCCCCGAGGCGTCCACCGGCATTTGGATTGGCCAGCGTCGGGTCGATCTGCCCCAACCGCCCGTATTCCTCATGCTGCGGAGTTGCATAATCCCAGCGCACGCCATAATCCACCGTCAGCTTGCGGGTCACCTTCCAGGAGTCTTGCAGGAACAGTCCCCACGCCGAATAACCATTCCTCACACCCTCGAAATTCGGAGTCTGATTAATGGAAGTAAAGTCGCCCAGCAGAAAACTGGCGTAGCCGAAGCCTTGCGTGAAATTGTTAAAGCTTACCGCAGGTGCGAATGGTTGTGATGTGGGACCCACGCCGGTTGCGAGGGTTACGCCGGAGATGTCCGCGTTGTAACCGATAACGCCCTCGAATTCCACCTCCGCACCCGCTTTAAACGTGTGGGCGCCCTTCACCCAGGTTGCGTTGGCGTTGAAGGTAGGCCTTTCCTCGTGGAGCAATGACTGCAATTGGCCGGAGGTGCCGATATTCTGCATTCCGCCATAAGTGGCATTCGACATCCCTGTCACGCTCGGAAACTGGCGATCCTGGATAAAGCCCGTGAGGTCGAATGCAGAAGGATTGAAACTCAGAAATGGCGCCCGGTCGCTGAAAATGGTGTCCATGTAACCGGCACCAAGGTGCAGCAGCAGCGTGGGAGTCAGCGTATGATCGTAGTTCAGCCTCCAGGTGTTGGTGGGAATCAACCCGCCGCGATACTGTCCGATCTCCAACGGCAAGCCATCCGCGGCGAATGGACCTGTATTGATCGTGGTCTGGACATTATTTCTCGACCAGTAGAACGACAGCTTGTCCTTGGCGCTGATGTTTTGATCGATCTTCAGGCTCGGGATTGCTGAGTATTGCCCACCCGCAATGCTGCCGGTATAGTTGGAGGCCAAATTGGTATTGCCCGGATTCGGGTTAGGGAACAAGGCTTGCATGGCCAAAGCGGTCGCATTGAAACGGGTGGCCGGGACCATGTTGTTCGGAAAGGGATTGGCGAACTGCAAGCCGTTCGCAAGGGTGCCGCGCGTTAAAGGATCGTAAATTTCATTTGCGTACATCGTGCGGCCCAAAGCATCTGTATAGCCCGATCCCCCTAAGCCCGTGGTCGGAATCCCATAAGTGCCGCACGCACTGCAAGTCCCGTTCGGCGAAATCGCCGAGAAGTCCCCATTCCGAAACGCCGGCGTCGGCACGGTATCGCTGAACGTGAAAAGCTGGCGATACTTAAACTCCTCATAACTCCAGTAAAAGAACGTCCTGTTCTTTCCGTTATAAATCTTAGGGATGCTGACCGGGCCGCCCAAGGTGCCGCCGAAATCGTGACGCCGGTATTCCGGGCGGAACTTGCCCCCATCCCCGCCAGAGATACTGCCGGGGCCCCCGCTAATGCTGAATGGATATCCTGCGTTCAAATCTTCGTTGACGAAATACTCGTACCCGGAGCCGTGATATCGATTCGTCCCCGATTTCATGGTCATGTTGACCACCATGCCCCCTCCCTGTCCGAATTCGGGGGCGTAGTTGCTGGTCTGGTAGCTGATTTCCTGAATCGCATCCACACCAGCCTGCGCCATCGAGGGGTACTCGGTTAAATTGAAGAGGCGGTCACTGGAGTCCTGACCCTCAATGCGATAGCCCGCGTTTGTGCCATTCCCACCCAATCCATTCATGATGGCGCCGCCGGAACTACCCGGAAGTGTCGTGAGCGTCGCATAAGGATTCCGGTAGCCTCCCGTGATTTCGAGAAGAGGCAGTTCGTCCATTTCCTGGATCGTGATGTTGTGCGCCGTTTCGCCGCTCTCCGTCTTGAGCAGAGACGCTTCGGCCGTCACGGTCACTGATTCGGCGGCGGAACCTACTTGCAACGGGACGTCTTCCTTCAAGATTTGTCCCGCGGCGATGGCCAGATTGGTGTGACTGTAAGTCTTGAACCCAGCCACCTTCGCGGTGACCGTGTAGGTGCCCACCGGCAAATTCGGGATCGCATAGTTCCCCGCGCTGGTGGAAGCAGCAGTGTAAAGAGCCCCCGTCTCGACATTCGCAGCCTCCACGGCCGCGCCGGCAATCACCAAGCCAGTCGGATCGGTAACAGTACCCGTAATTGTTCCGTTCACACCTTGGCCGAAAGCCGGCAGCCCAATGGCGGCTACACCGACGATGAACCCTAGAGACCAAACGATTCGCATGATTCATCTCCCTCTATTAAGAGCCCTTACATCTGAAACGTCTTCATTTGCGAACAGCTCGAGACCGTCCGAGCGGTAGTTGAAGGTGTAAGAAGCACGGCTGGGAAGCGTATCACAAAAGACAGTCGTGCTCAATCCCACCGCCCGAACGCGGCTTCGCGTCGGCGATTTCGACTTCGGGACACCCAGCGCTCTGTATCCACAGATGAGCGTCACACCCGGGCACAATCCGCGGCAAGGGTGCCGACGCGGCAGGCCGAAGTCCTGCCCCACAACGGAAACGCACTACCGGTGGCGGCGCACCGCCGTTTGTGAGACTATCTTCATTGTCAGAAGGAACCGGAATATGCTTCGAGGACTGGGGCTCTTTATCGCTTCTCTAGCCGTTGCCATGGCGCAGAAAGCCGGGCCGGCCGCATGGCAGAACGACTTAACTCCGATCGGTGCCGCCGATTGGAACTACGACTTTGCAGCGCACCTGCTGGAGCGCGCTGGATTTGGCGGAACGCCGGACGAGATTGCGGCGCTCGCGAGAATGACGCCGGCGCAGGCGCTCGCTCGCATGGTTCGCTTTGAAGGAGTCGACGCCAGCCAGTTGCCGGCTTTCGATGAGTCGCCAATTCACGATCCGGGCCTCGAGCCCTTTCCTCCCAGCCGCCCGGCGGTTACGGATCTGGCCAAGGAGAAGGGCGAAGCGCTCGGCATTAAGGTGAAGCCAACCGGCAACCGCCGCCTCCAGCCTATTGTGGATGAGTTCTTTTACTGGCTCCGCGCGAGCGCGCTCGAAACCAACCGCGTGGCCTATTGGTGGGCCAATCGGATGGTCGCCAGCCCACGCCCGCTGGAAGAGAAGATGGCGCTGTTCTGGCATGGGCACTTCGCTTCCAACGAAGCCAAGGTTCGCGATTATCGTAAACTGCTCGGGCAATTGGAGCTCTTTCAGAAGCAGGGGTTGGGCAATTTTAGAGATCTGACGGTGGCGGTGGCCCAGGGCCCCGCGATGCTTACGTTCCTGGATGCGGGCGTCAACGTCAAAGGCGCTTCCAACGAGAATTTTGCCCGCGAAATCATGGAGCTGTTCACCATGGGCGTCGGCCACTACACGGAGAAAGACATCCGCGAGGCGGCGCGCGCGTTCACCGGCTGGAATTACGTGGATTTGAAATTCGTGGTGAACAAAGACCAGCACGATGACGGGGAGAAAACGTTCCTGGGGAAAACCGGGCGCTTCGACGGCGTCGATGTGATCGACATCATCATGCAGCAGCCGGCGACGGCGGACTACATTGCCGGCAAGATCTACCGTTACTTTGTGCGTGAGGATCTTTCGCCGGAACTTCAGAAGCAACTGGGCTCGGTGCTGCGCGAGAATCATTACCAGATCACGCCGCTGCTCGAAAAGATCTTCCTGTCGCGCGACTTCTACAGCCCGGCTTCCGTGGGCACGCAGTTCAAGAGTCCGGTGCAGCTGGCCGTGTCGACCTACCGCAAGCTCGGCCTGAAGAGTGTTCCCGGCGTACCGGATTTCAATCAGGCGACGGGCGCTTTGGGACAGCAACTGTTTGCGCCGCCGACAGTGGCCGGCTGGGCCGGCGGCCAGAGTTGGATTACTCCGGGACTTCTGCTTGAACGCGGCAATTTCGCGCGCGACATTCTGTTTCCCGACATCAGTTTCCTTCCTCCCGACCGCTACACCGGCGGCGGCGAGGTGCGTAGAGTCGCGGAGCGCATCCGGCAGGGCATGGACATCAGCACCACCACCAAGGACGAGGGCAAGATGGACGTGGCGGAATCGAACAAGAACGCGGATCGCGATGAAGATTTTAATACGCGGTACGGCAGTTTCCGGGGCTCGCAGATGGCCATCGAAAGGGTCAAGCCCATTCTCCGGGACATTCCACAGATCAATCTGTCGCGCATGGTGCTGGATGCGAAACTCCAGAACACCACGCAGATTGTCGATTATATGATTCACCGCTTCATGCGCGTTCCTCCCGGTGAGGAATCGCGGCAGAGTCTGATCTTTTTCTTGAATAAGGATCTTGGCACCACGGATGTTGCCGTGGCGCAGACGTATATGGAAGAGTCGCTACGCTTGGTCCTGCACCTGATCATGAGCGAGCCGGAATATCAGCTCTCGTAGATTTTCGAGGAGGTTAATATGTCCACGAAACGGTTTACGTTCTCCCGAGCCAGCCGCAGGGATCTGTTGCGCGCCGGCATGTATGGCGTCTGTGTGACCGCGGGCGGCTCTCTCCCCGTGCCGGTGTTTGGACAAGCCGCGGCACAGCTCGCTGCCCAAGCCAAAGCCGACGGAAAGATACTGGTGGTGCTGGAGCTCTCCGGCGGCAACGACGGACTCAACACGCTGGTTCCCTACGGAGACGATGCTTATTACAAGCTGCGGCCGAATCTCGGCGTTCCCAAGAAGGAACTCCGAACCATTGACGATCATTTCGGATTCAGCGGGGGCATGACGGGTTTCGAGCGCTTATATAAGGATGGCAAGTTGGCCATCGTCCACGGCTGCGGATATGAGAACCCTTCGTTTTCACATTTCACCTCCATGGCCTACTGGCACACGGCGGCTCCCAACAGCGGCGAGGAATACGGATGGGTTGGCCGCCTCGCCGATACCATGGCTCCCGCGGCGCCACCGAATTATGTGGTGAACATCGGGGCTCGGCAGTCGCTGGCGGTTCGCAGCCGCAAGCATGTGCCGGTGGTGTTCGACGATCCCAACAAATTTACTCAAGAGAAATTCTACGAGGAGAAAGAGGTCCTCGGGTCGGTTTCGGAGGACCACACGGCCGAGAATCCATCGCGCCGATTTCTTCTAGACACCGCCAGGAGCGCCCGGGATGCTTCGTCGCTGGTGCGGCAGGCCTGGTCGAAATACCATTCCCCAATCGACTACGGCATCACCGGACTCGACTTGCCCAAGGTGGCCGCGCTGATTGACGCGGGCATGCCGACGCGGCTTTACTATACCTCTTATCGCAACAATGCCTTTGACACGCACGTCTTTCAGAACGATACGCACAAGCGGCTGCTGACCTACGCCTCCGACGCCGTGTCGGCTTTTCTGAAGGATCTGGAACGCATTGGACGCGCGGATGACGTGGTGGTGATGATCTTCTCGGAGTTCGGCCGGAGGGTTCCCGAGAACGTGAACCTCGGCACCGATCACGGCACTGCCAATTTGATGTTTGTCGCCGGCAAGCAGATTAAGGGAGGGCAGTACGGCGCAATTCCCAGCCTGACCAAACTTGACCCTGGCGACAACCTCATCTACACC
>Ga0209415_10000338_pt1 | contig 85271 bp, 86 predicted proteins | sample PeaSoiSIISIP2007_FD_187696 | JGI IMG/M metagenome (GOLD analysis project Ga0209415, IMG submission 187696) | Peat soil microbial communities from Weissenstadt, Germany - SII-SIP-2007 (SPAdes) (version 2) | ecosystem: Environmental > Terrestrial > Soil > Wetlands > Peat | place: Germany... | reverse complement strand
TCGGAATGCGAGAATGTGACCATCGCCAGGCCGCTCTTGGCTTGGGCGCAGATATCGGCCAATTGGCACTTTGGGGTCGTTGTTATGATATGCGGCGTCGGCGTCACGGAGATGGGCAGATCGGGCGAGAGCGGTCCTTCTGACACCGGCAGGTGAGGCGAACAGCAATCCCATTGGATAGTAACGTGCTTATCATCGTGATAGGGAGACGCACCGTAGACTTTCAGGTTCGGGTCAGTGTTGTCTGCCTGTGCCGGGTAACTCGCCGCAGACTTTGGGAGACTCGTCAGAGGAATCGACGGGTAGGTATAACCGGTTAGCAGTTGGACTACAGTCGTCCCCCGTCCCGGGGCTAGCGGATGCGCGATCGCGAAATTCGCCGTCGCCGTCTGACCTGTATAATCGCCATCTGTACGGTAGTTATACGCCGTAGTCCGCTTAATACTGAAGTTATCACCGCACGGTTTGAATTCAGTTTTGACTACGACCTTGCTGACGAAGGCCACATTCTGTGTCGCCGGCGTCTTAAGGCTCAATGCCGCGGACAATTTCACGGAGTCGCAAAAGGGACTGAAGGTTGTCGTCGCTCCAAAATCCGCGTTCGGGAAAGGATTTGAAGCACGGGCTGAGACTGCGGATGTGAAGAACAGGACGAACGCCATAATCATAATAGTGCCCTCCGCGAAAGAAGTAGGCGGTTTGAATGTGCCCCTGGTTTCCACGCCAACCTAGCAAATAAAATCTGATTATTTGTGCCCGCCGCCGGGGCCAGAAGACCCGCTGAAGCCAGGGTCGACCGGCCGTCCCACCGGCGCCGCGAGGCGTGGTATAATACGCGCCATGATTAAAAACCTGGTGTCAGGCTGGCTCTCCGAGAGCCGGCGCTACCTCAAGCCCCAGGACTGGGCCGATCGGGTCCGTCCGGAAGCGGATCTTCCTTCTAATAGGGTCGTTCCGGAGGCCGTCGCGGAGACGATCCGCCGCTCCCAGGACGCCCTTCTCCGCCAGCAGAACTCCGAGGACGGCTACTGGTGCGGCGCCATCTTCGGCGACACCACGATCGACTCGGACACGATCATGCTGCTCAATTTCCTCGGCCGGGGCAGCTCGATCAAGGTCCGCCGCATCGCCAATCATCTCCTCAACAAGCAAAATCCCGACGGCGGCTGGCCGATCTACGACAACGGACCCTCCGACGTCTCCGCCACGGTGAAGGCGTACTGGGCGCTGAAGTTCGCGGGCCACGCGCCTCACGAGCCGCGCCTGGAGGCCGCGCGCAAGCGCATCAAGGCGCTCGGCGGCGTCCACAAGGTCAACACGTACACCAAGTTCTACCTCGCGCTCTTCGGGCAGTACGACTGGCGCGGCGTGCCGTCGATCCCGCCCGAGATCATGCACTTCCCGAACTGGTTCTACTTCAACCTCTACGAGATGTCGGCGTGGACCCGTCCGATCGTCGTGCCGCTGTCGATCGTCTGGGCGTTCCAGCCGGCGGTGCCCTGCCCCGCGCACGCGACGATCGACGAGCTCTTCCCCGACAGCCGGCGCCACGTGCCGCTGTCCGAGGCGGTGGGCCCGCACGCGCTCGTCTCGTGGTCGACGTTCTTCCTGATGTGGGACTCGTTCCTCAAGGGCATGGAGGGCCGCGGCGGGCACTGGATCCGCGTCTGGGCCCTGCGCCTGGCCGAGGACTGGATCCTCGCGCGCCTGCAGGACTCCGACGGCCCCGGCGCGATCTACCCGCCGATCGTCAACGCGATCATGGCGATGAAGTGCCTCGGCTATCCCGACACCGATCCGCGCCTCGTCGCGCTGCTGCAGGAGCTCGACCGCCTCGAGCATCCGGGCGAGGACTCGACGCGCTACCAGCCGAGCCGCTCGCCGGTCTGGGACACCGCGATCTCGATGATCGCGCTCGCCGAGTCGGGCCTCGACCGCGCGCACCCCGCGCTCGTGCAGGCCTGCCAGTGGACGATCTCGAAGGAGATCAAGGTCCGCGGCGACTGGGCGATCACGAACCCCGGCGGCCCGACCGGCGGCTGGCATTTCCAGTTCAACAACGTCTTCTATCCCGACGTCGACGACACCGCGATGGTCCTGCTGGCCCTGCGCCACGTGAACCTCGAGGAGCCCTACGCGCAGATCCGCGAGAAGGCGTTCCTGCGCGGCCTCAACTGGATCCTCTCCATGCAGTCCTCGACGGGCGGCTGGGCGGCGTTCGACAAGGAGAACACGAAGGTCGTCCTGACCAAGATTCCGTTCGCCGACCACAACGCGATGATCGACCCGCCGACGGCGGACATCACCGCGCGCGTGCTCGAACTGCTCGGCTACGTCGGCTACGACGGGAGCTACGCTCCCGTTAATAAGGCGATCAAGTTTCTCAAGGACGAGCAGGAGGCCGACGGCTCCTGGTACGGCCGCTGGGGCGTCAACTACGTCTACGGGACCTGGCAGGCCCTGCGCGGCCTCGCCGCGATCGGCGAGGACATGCGCCAGCCCTACGTTCAGCGCGCGGTCGCCTGGCTCAAGTCCGTCCAGCACGACGACGGCGGCTGGGGCGAGACCTGCGAGACCTACGAGAATCCCGCCGCGAAGGGCCGCGGGCCGACGACGCCCGCGCAGACCGCCTGGGCGCTCATGGGCCTGATGGCCGCCGGCGTCCACGACGACTCGGTGCGCCGCGGCGTCGCCTGCCTGGCGTCGACCCAGCGCGAGGACGGGACCTGGGACGAGACCGAGTTCACCGGCACGGGCTTCCCGAAGGTCTACTACCTCGAGTACACGATGTACCGCAACTATTTCCCCCTCCAGGCGCTCGGCAGCTACCGCAAGGCCCTGCTCGAGGGCCGGGCGCGCGCCTAAGACCTCAGGACTCAAGGAGAACCGCATGGCGATGTCGATGCAGGGTCAGCTGTCCGTCTTCAAGTACCTCGTCACCCAGAAGATGAAGGGCGTGGAGAAGTACCCTCTCGTCATGATGCTCGAGCCCCTGTTCGCCTGCAACCTGGAGTGCGCGGGCTGCGGCAAGATCCAGTACCCGACCGACATCCTGCGCAAGCGCCTGACGCCCCAGGAGTGCTTCGACTCCGTCGAGGAGTGCGGCGCGCCCGTCGTCTCGATCGCCGGCGGCGAGCCGCTGATCCACCCCGAGATCGGCTCGATCGTCGACGGCATGATCGCGCGCAAGAAGACCGTGTACCTGTGCACGAACGCGATCCTGCTCGAGAAGAACCTCCACAAGTTCAAGCCGTCGCCGTACCTGATCTTCTCGATCCATCTCGACGGCGTGGAGAAGACCCACGACCGCATGGTCTGCCAGCAGGGCGTCTACAAGACCGCGATCGCCGCGATCAAGCTCGCGAAGTCGCAGGGCTTCTGCGTGATGACGAACTCGACGATCTTCCAGGGCGAGGACGCGCAGGAGTTCCGCCGCTTCTTCGACGACAACATGGCGCTGGGCCTCGACGGCATGATGATCTCCCCGGGCTACGCCTACGAGAAGGCGCCCGAGCAGCAGCTGTTCCTCAAGAACGAGCAGACGAAGGCCTGGTTCAAGGAGGCGCTCAAGGACTGGCGCACGCAGGGCTGGGCGTTCAACCACTCGCCGTTCTATCTCGACTTCCTCGAGGGCAAGCGCGAGTACGACTGCACGCCCTGGGGCAACCCGCTGCGCAACGTGTTCGGCTGGCAGCGCCCGTGCTACCTGATGAACGAGGGCGGCTACGCGAAGACCTACGGCGAGCTGCTCGAGACGACCGACTGGTCCCGGTACGGCCACGCCTCGGGCAACCCGAAGTGCGCGAACTGCATGACGCACTGCGGCTTCGAGCCGTCGTCGGTGGCCGAGGCGTTCTCCAGCCTCTCGAGCTTCTTCACTCTCGTCGCCGACTTCGCGTCGATCAAGGCGCCGAAGAAGGTCTCGGCGTCCTACGACCGGACCGGCACCTACGACGAGGTCCTGGCCAAGGCCGAGGGCAAGACGCTGACGGGAACGAAGAGCTGAGAGTGGACTCGGCCTTCCTGACCGGCGGAACGGGCTTCGTCGGCGCGAGCCTCGCGCGGCTGCTGCTCTCGAAGGGCCTGAAGGTCAAGGCCCTCGCGCGCAAGGGCTCGGACCGCCGCAACCTCGACGGCCTCGCCGTCGAGATCGTGGAAGGCTCGCTGACGGACGCAGCCGCCGTCGCCCGAGGCGTCGCCGGCTGCCGCTACGTCTTCCACGTGGCCGCGGACTACCGGATATGGGTGACGAACCCCGACGAGATGTACCGCGCGAACGTCGCGGGCTCCGAGCTCGTGATCCGCGCGGCCGCGAAGGCCGGCGCCGAGAAGATCGTGCACTGCTCGTCGGTCGCCGCGGTCAAGGTCCCGACCGACCGCAGCCTCGCCGACGAGACGAGCGAGTACGCGTCTCCCGGCGAGATCGTCGGCGACTACAAGAAGTCCAAGTTCCTGTCCGACGTCCTCGCGCGGCGTCTCGCCAAGGACGAGGGCTTCCCGGTCATCGTCGTCAATCCCGCGGCGCCCGTCGGCCCGCGCGACATCAAGCCGACGCCGACCGGCCGCATCGTCGTCGACTTCCTCAACGGACGCATGCCGTCGTACATCGACACCGGCATGAACGTCGTGCACGTCGACGACGTCGCCTACGGGCACTGGCTCGCGGCGGTCAAGGGCCGCCCCGGCGAGCGCTACATCCTCGGCGGCGAGAACCTGACGCTGAAGGACATCCTCGACCGCCTCGCGGACGCGACCGGCCTGCCGGCGCCGAAGTTCCGCACGCCCTACGCCGTCGCCTACGCGTTCGGCGCGATGGACTCCGCCCTCGCGCGCCTGCGCGGGACCGAGCCGACGGCTCCGCTCGACGCGATCCGCATGGCGCGGCACTACATGTGGTTCTCCTCCGAGAAGGCCAAGCGCGAGCTCGGCTACGCGGCGCGCCCCGCGGCCTCCGCGCTCAAGGACGCCGCCGACTGGTTCTGCGCGAACGGCTACGCGAAGACGCCGGCGGCCGCATGACGACGATGAGCGGCGAAGCGAGAAAGCCCTCCCCTCCGGCGGCGAGAGCGGCCGTTCTCCTGACCGCGGCCACGCGCTGGGAGGCGGCTCCGCTCGCGAAGGGCCTCGGCCTCTCCTCGGTCGGCGAGGGCCGGTGGGAAGGCTCCGTCGGCGGCCGGCGCGTCGCGCTGGCGAAGACCGGCGTCGGCGCGATCAAGACGGCCGCCCTCCTCGCGAAGGATTTCGTCGCCGGCGACTTCGGCCTGGCGATCAGCGCGGGCCTGTGCGGCGCGATGCAGCCCGACGTCCGCCGCGGCGACGTCGTCGCCGACGCGCGCGAGCTCGAGATGGACTACGTGGTCCCCCTGCGGGAGACCGGGAAGGCGCTGGGCGTGCGCTTCCACTTCGGCCGCATCCTGCACACCAACGTCGTCCTGCAGCCCGACCTCAAGCGCCGCCTCGGCGCCGAGCAGCGCGCGCTGGCCTGCGACATGGAGACGGCCGCGGTGCGGCGCTGGGCGTCGCCGAGGATCCCCGCGCTCGGCATCCGCGTCGTCCTCGACGAGGTCGACGACGCTCTCCCGTCGGACGTCCCCGAGGGCGAGGACGCGGCCGCTCTCGCGCGCTACGCGCTCGCTCACGCCGCGAGCCTGCCGGCCCTCGTCGGCACCGGACTGCGCTCGGCGCGCGCGATGCGCACCCTCTCGCGCTTTCTGAAGGCGTACCTGGAGGCGATTTGAACGCCACGCTCGCTCGCGCGATGGACAAGAACACCGCGCTCGTCGACGAGACGATCGAGAAGCTCCTCGCGCCGAGCCCGGACCTCCCGGAGGCCCTGCGCAAGGCGATGCGCTACTCCCTCTTCGCGGGCGGCAAGCGCCTGCGCCCGACTCTCGTGCTCGCGGCGGCCGACTGCTGCGGCCTCGCCCCGCGCAAGGCGCTGAAGACCGCGGCCGCGCTCGAGATGATCCACACGTACTCCTTGATACACGACGACCTGCCGGCGATGGACGACGACGACCTGCGCCGAGGCAAGCCGACGAACCACAAGGTCTTCGGCGAGGCGATGGCGATCCTCGCCGGGGACGGCCTGCTCACGAAGGCCTTCGAGGCCGCCGCCGCGAACGCGGCCGACCTGAAGCTCGACGGCAAGGCGTCCGCCGAGCTCGTGCGCCTGATCGCCTTCGGCGCGGGCGCCGAGGGGATGGTCGGCGGCCAGGTCGCGGACCTCGCGGCCGAGGGCGCGTCGAAGAAGCTCTCCAAGGCCGCCTCCGCGAGAACGCTCGAAGCGGTCCATCGCCGCAAGACCGGCGCGCTGATCATCGCGAGCCTCGACGCCGGCGCGGTGCTGGCCGGCGCCTCCGAGGCGAAGCGCGAGTCCCTCCGCTCCTACGGCGAGTGCGTCGGCCTCGCCTTCCAGATCGCCGACGACGTCCTCGACGTCGTCGGGGACAAGAAGAAGCTGGGCAAGCGCGGCTCCGACCGCGACAACGGCAAATTGACCTACGCCTCGCTGTACGGGGTGGACGGAGCGCGCGCGAAGGCCCGCGCGCTCGTCGAGATGGCTCATGCGCATCTCCGTCCGTTCGGCCGCAAGGCCGAGCTGCTGCACGTGCTGGCCGACTATATCATCGAGCGGGACAAGTGACCATGGAACTCCTCAAGACGATCGACTCCCCGGCGGACCTCAAGAAGCTCAAGCCGGAACAGCTGCCGCAGGTGGCCGCCGAGATGCGCGCCTTCATCCTCGAGACGGTCTCCAAGCTCGGCGGCCATCTGGCCTCCAGCCTCGGCTCCGCCGACATCACGGTGGCGCTCCACTACGTCTTCGACACGCCGAAGGACAAGCTCGTCTGGGACACCGGCCACCAGACCTACGGCCACAAGGTCCTCACCGGCCGCCGCGAGAAGCTGAACACGATCCGCCAGCTCGGCGGCCTCTCCGGCTTCCTCAAGCGCTCCGAGTCCCCGTACGACGCCTTCGGCGCGGGCCACGCGTCCACCGCGATCTCGGCCGCGCTCGGCATGGCCGTCGCGCGCGACTTGAAGGGCGACAAGACCAAGGTCGTCGCGATCGTCTCCGACGGCTGCATGACCGGCGGCGAGTCCTACGAGGGCCTGCAGAACGCGGGCCAGGTCCAGACCGACCTCATCGTCGTGCTCAACGACAACCAGATGTTCATCTCGAACCGCGTCGGCGCGCTCGGCACGTTCCTGTCGAAGCTGCTGACGCTGGGCGCGGTGCGCGACGCCGAGCACTCGGTCAAGCAGTTCCTCGCGCGCTTCCAGTTCTGGGGCGCGTCGATCCTGCGGGTCGCCAAGCGCGCGAAGGTCCTGCTCTTCCCGGGCATGCTCTTCGAGGAGATGGGCTTCTCGTACTTCGGCCCCGTCGACGGCCACGACGTCGTCCAGCTCGCGAAAGTCTTCCAGCACGTCAAGCAGCTCAAGGGCCCCATCCTCGTCCACTGCGTGACGAAGAAGGGCAAGGGCTACGCGCCCGCCGAGGAGGACCAGTACACCTGGCACGGCCCGGGCAAGTTCGACGTCGCGACCGCGAAGTTCCTCAAGGCGCCGATCACGAAGGCGCCGCCGCCGACGTACACGGCGGTGTTCGGCAAGTCCGCCGTGCGCGAGGCCGAGGCCGACCCGCGCATCGTCGGCATCACCGCCGCGATGCCCGAGGGCACCGGCATGGACGCGTTCCGCGACGCGTTCCCGCGCCGCTACTTCGACGTGGGCCTGGCCGAGGAGCACGCGGTGACGTTCGCCGCGGGGCTGGCCGCCGAGGGCTACAAGCCCCTCGTCGCGATCTACTCGACCTTCCTCCAGCGCGCCTACGACCAGATCGAGCACGACGTCTGCCTGCAGAAGCTGCCGGTGGTGCTGTGCCTGGACCGCGCCGGCCTCGTCGGCGAGGACGGCCCGACGCACCACGGCGTCTTCGACTACTCGTACCTGCGCATGATCCCGGGCATGACGGTGATGGCCCCGTCCGACGAGAACGAGCTGCAGCACATGCTGCACACCGCGATCCGCTTCAACGGCCCGATCTCGATCCGCTACCCGCGCGGCAACGGCGTCGGCGTCGCGCTGGACCCGGAGCCCAAGGAGCTGCCGATCGGCAAGGGCCTACGGCTCAAGGACGGGACGGACGTCACGATCCTCGCGATCGGCAACCGCGTGCACCCGGCGCTCGAGGCCGCGCAGATCCTCGAGGACAAGGGCGTCTCCTGCGGCGTCGTCAACATGCGCTTCGTGAAGCCCCTCGACGTCGAGCTGCTCAAGGAGTGCGCGGCGAAGACCGCGCGCCTCGTGACCGTCGAGGACAACGTGCTCCAGGGCGGCTTCGGCTCGGCCGTCCTCGAGGCGCTTACGCCCGGCCGCGCCGAGGTCCTGCGCCTCGGCCTGCCCGACGCGTTCGTCGAGCACGGCGCGCCGCACCTGCTCTACGAGAACGTCGGCCTGTCGGCCGCGAAGATCGCGGAGCGCGTCGGCGCCTGGGTGCCGGCGAAGTCGAAGGCGCACATCTGACCAGGAGAACGCGATGACCCCCCAAGCCCCGTCCCAGATCAAGATCGACAAGCTCGTGCTCGCGAAGATCCGCGGCTTCTGCGCGGGCGTCGTGCGCGCGATCGACGTCGTCGAGAAGGCGCTCGAGCTCTGCGGCGGCAAGGTCTACGTCCGCCACGAGATCATCCACAACCGCTACGTCGTCGACGAGCTGCGCAAGAAGGGCGCGGTGTTCGTCGAGGACCTCAAGGAGGTCCCCGAGGGCTCGTGGCTGATCTTCTCCGCGCACGGCGTCGGACCCGACATGGTGCAGGAGGCGAAGTCGCGCAAGCTCAAGATCATCGACGCGACCTGCCCGCTCGTCACGAAGGTCCACCTCGAGGCGATCGCGCTCGCCAAGCAGGACTTCACGATCATCCTGATCGGCCACAAGGACCACGTCGAGACGATCGGCACGCTCGGCGAGGCCCCGGACCACATGCTCGTCGTCGGCAACGTCGCCGAGGCGCAGACGGTCCAGGTCCCGAACCCGGAGAAGATCGCCTATCTGACGCAGACCACGCTCTCGCTCGACGACACGCGCGAGATCGTCGCCGCGCTCAAGCGCCGCTTCCCGAAGCTGCACCCGCCGAAGAAGGACGACATCTGCTACGCGACGCAGAACCGCCAGAACGCGGTCAAGGCGATGGTCCCGAAGGTCGACCTCCTGCTCGTGCTCGGCGCGCCGAACAGCTCGAACTCGAACCGCCTGCGCGAGGTCGCGCTGTCGAAGGGCATCCGCTCGCACCTGATCGAGCGCGCGGCCGACATCAAGGACGAGTGGCTCGAGGGCGTGAAGACGCTGGGCCTCACGTCCGGCGCCTCGGCGCCCGAGATCCTGATTCAAGAGGTCGTCGCTCTCGCCCACGACCGCTACGGCGTCTCCGAGGTCGAGGAGCTCGAGACCGTCGAGGAGAACGAGCACTTCGGCCTGCCCTACGAGATCGTCAAGCTGATGAAGGAGAACGGCACCGGCGGGACGCCCGAGAGCGCGCGATGACCGAAACTTTGACCGAAGAGCTCGTGATCGAGGACCCGCAGGTCGAGTCCCCCGCCCCAAAGGCCCCGGAGGAGGAGCCGGACCTGCGCAAGCTCATGCTGCGCAAGCCTCCGTCGAACGGCCTCTGCCGCCGCTGCGGCGAGAACAAGCCGATCAACCGCCTGATGCTCTGCTACCCGTGCTGGGTGAAGACCGAGCTCGAGAAGGACGGCTGGCGCGAAGGCCTGCCCCATCCCGATTCGTGCGGCTGCGAGGGCATCGGCGGCCACCAGCGCCAGAGCGAAGGCAACTAACGTACGGCGATAACCACAAAGACACAGAGACACAGAGACACAGAGACACGAAGAACAGAAGGGAAAGAAACGCCGTTGCCCTTCCTTCTCCGTGTCTCTGTGTCTTTGTGGTTAAATTTTCCGGATCTTACTTGAAGACCGTCTTGCGGTAGTGCGTGAGCTCGTCGATGGACTCGTGCACGTCGGCGAGCGAGAGGTGCTGCTTGGTCTTCGAGTAGACGTACTTCGATTCCGGGTACCAGCGCTGCACGAGCTCCTTTATAGAGGAGACGTCGATCGAGCGGTAGTGGAAGAACTCGTTGAGACGCGGCATGTAGCGGATCAGGAAGCGCCGGTCCTGGCCGATCGTGTTGCCGCACAGCGGCGACTTGCCGGGCAGGCACCACTTCGCGAGGAACTCGAGCGTGCGCGCCTGCGCGTCGAGCACCGAGACCCGGGAGTCGCGGCAGCGCTGGGTCAGGCCGGACTTCCCGTGCTGGTCCACGCACCACGGGTCCATGTGATCGAGGACCTCGTCGCTCTGGTGGATCGCCAGGCACGGACCCTCGGCCAGGACGTTGAGGCTGCCGTCGGTCACGACGGTCGCGATCTCGAGGATCACGTCCTTGTCGGGATCCAGACCCGTCATCTCGAGGTCCAGCCAGATCAGATTCTTTTCGTCCGTCGGCGCCACGAGTCCATACTACCAAATTGGACGCGCGGCCCCGCGCGGCGCGAACTTTTGTCAGTGTGATCGAAGTCGCACCGGATTTTCTTGACAGCCCTCTTTCGGTCTGTTAGACTTCGGACAGACCGGGGGATCGGATAATCCGGATTTTAGGAGGATCTCAGAAATGAAACGCGTCTCCGCCGTCGTCGCGACGCTCGCGGCCGCCTTCGTGCTCGGCGCTTGCCACAGCGCCGTCAAGTCGTCTCCGCTCGTCAACAACGCCCCCGACTGGGTCAACAAGGGTTCGGGCGCCTTCAAGGATGAGGCCGGCAAGCCCATCTTCTACGGCGTCGGCGCTCTTCAGGGCGTGCGCAACATCCCGCTCGCGCGCACCGGAGCCGAGGACCGCGGCCGAGCGGACCTCGCGAAGATCATGAACTCGTACGTGACCGTGCTCAGCAAGGACTACATGTCCTCGATCACGGCCGGCGACATGTCCAAGTCCAGCGAGGAGCAGATGGTCTCGCAGACGATGAAGAACTTCGCCCAGTTCACCCTGCACGGCGCCACGCCCGTGGACCACTGGGTCGACCGCGACAACAACGTCGTCTACGCGCTGATCAAGCTCGACATGGGCGCCGTCCAGGAGAGCCTCAGCCAGTCCAAGGAGCTCGACGGGAAGCTGCGCGACTACGTGAAGGCGAACGCCGACAAGGCGTTCGACGAGCTCGCGGCCGAAGAGGCGAAGCACTAACATGCGCCGCCTGACTGCCATCGCCGGAGTGCTCGCCGCGGGCGTTTTCATGGGAGCGTGCCAGACGGAAGTCACGCGCATGGACCCGAACGCGGTCAAGGACGTCAGCGGACGCTGGAACGACACGGATTCGCGCTTGGTGGCCGAGGAGATGATCCAGGACTGCCTGTCGCGGCCGTGGCTGACCAACGCCACGTCGTCCCTCGGCAAGAACCCGACGGTGATCGTCGGCACGGTGCGCAACATGTCGCAGGAGCACATCGCGGCGGACACGTTCGTCGAGGACCTGCAGAGGTCCTTGATCAACTCGGGCAAGGTGGACTTCGTCGCCTCGAAGAACGAGCGCGGCGAGGTGCGCGAGGAGCGCGCCGACCAGGACACCAACTCGTCCGAAGAGACGCGCAACAAGAACGGGCAGGAGACCGGCGCGAACTTCATGCTCAGCGGGACGATCAACTCGATCGTCGATCAGGAAGGCGGCAGATCGCTCGTCGCCTACCAGATCAACTTGAAGCTGCTGAACATGACGACGCACCAGATCGCCTGGAACGGCGAGAAGAAGCTCAAGAAGTTCGTCGAGAGGCCGCGCGCCTCCTGGTAGTTCTTTGACGAGTATCCGAACGGCCCCCCTTTCGGCGACGGAAGGGGGGCCGTTGACTTCCGCTTCGCGCGAGAGGACCAACCCATGAAAAAAATGATTTCCCGCTCCTTGATCGTCCTGACCGCGCTCGTGCTGGCCGCGTGCGCGACGTCCGCCGGCGGCGGCGTGACCGTCGGCGGCAAGCGCCCGGCCTGGATCGACGGCGAGAGCCCCGAGTACCCGCGCGCCGACAACGTGCTCGGCGTCGGCAGCGCCGACGACGACAACTCCGCCGCGGATCGCGCGCGCGGCGAGGTCGCCCGCGTGTTCTCAGCCACGATCTCGGTCGAGTCCTCGGTCGCCGAGTCCGAGTCCAACTCGAGCTCGAACGGCAAGGAGGCGCACTCCTTCACGCAGAACGTCGCCGAGAACGTGCGCACCGCCACGAAAAAGGCCCTCGAGGGCGTCGACATCGTCGCGCGCTGGAAGGACCCGTCGACGATGCGCTACTACGCGCTCGCGGCCCTGCCCAAGGCCCAGGCGCTCTCCGGCGTCAAGCAGAAGCTCTCCGAGATCGACCTGGACGTCGCGCGCTACTCGACCCAGCTCGCGCAGGCGACCGACAAGTTCGAGCGCGCGAAGAACGCCGCGAAGCTCGTCGCGCTCCTGAAGCCCCGCGCCGACCTGGAGGCCGAGAGCCGCGTGCTCGGCGGCGGCGCCGACCCGGCGTCTCCGGACGCGTCCAAGATCCGCGCCGACGCAACGCAGGCGCTCGCCGCGCTCGACGTCGTCGTCGCCGTCTCGGGCGACGGCGCTCCCGAGGTGCTCACCGGCGTCGTCACGGGCATGAACAACGCCGGCTTGAACGCGAAGAGCGGCACGCCGGACGACAAGGGAGACATGGTCGCCTCGGCCCAGGTCGCGCTCGCCCCCGTCGAGGCGGGCCCGCGCTGGCAGCGCACGCGCGCGACCGCCTCCGTGACCCTGCAGGACGGCCGCGACAGCAAGATGTTCTCCCGCTTCGACCTGTCCGCGCGCGAGGACGCGATGGACGCGGGCGAGTCCCGCAAGCGCGCGCTCGCGACGCTCGCCAAGAAAGCCTCCGACGCGGTCACGAAGGCGATCAACGACTTCTTCGCCAACCAGTAAGTCCCCCGGAAAAAAGGCCCCTCGCGCGCTCGCGCGAAGGGCCCTTTTTTATTCTCGCCGCGCAAGACGTCGCTAGGAGCTTGCCGAGTTGGACCTTCGACTTCGGCGCGTCATTGCGGCTTCAGGAGCCCCTTGATCAAGGATTTCAGGACGTGCGCCTCCGACTTCGGCGCGTCGATCGTTCCCTTCACGTCCACGTCGATCGGCGCCACGTTCGCGACCTGGGCGGTCAAGAGGAGGTCGAGGGCCCCGTTCGACAAGCCGATCGTCCCGGACGCCGTCACGTCGGCGGCGTCGGAATCCATCTCGCACTTGTTCAGAGTCATGAGCCCATCCTTGAAGGCGTAGTCCCCGATGATCGCGCGCAGCGTGATGTCGTTGAAGTCGGGGAACAGGCGGATGCCCCCGATGCGCCCGATCTTCTGCACGATCAGAAGCGGGGAGATGAGGACCTTGAGCAGAATGGATTGCGTCGCCATTTTGCCGATGTCCTTCAGCTTCCCGCCGCCCACCTCGAACTTCGCCTGACCGCCGAGCTGCTTGAGGTCCGCCGTGATCCCGGAGAGATCCCACGAGGCCTTGATCTGCTCGAGGTTCGCGTTCGGGTAGGTGAGAGCGCCGATCTCGAGGTTTCCGCTCGTGCGGATCGGCTTGGGCGCCGCGGCCGGCGCGGCGCCCGCGGCGGCGGTCGACGCCGTCGGCGCGGAGGCCGCCATCTGCGCGGCGAGGCGGCTCTTCGCGTCGAGGTAGCCGCCGAGGTCGAAGCGGTCGAGCTTCGCGTCGAGCAGGACGTTCGGCGCGCGCATGTAGTCCTTGATCGTCAGGTTCATCTTGAGCGTCCCGTCGGCGACCTTGCCGGTCAGGTTCGGCACGTCGATGCGGCTCTGCTCGATCGAGAGAGTGCCCGCGAAATCCGCCAGCGAGAGGCTGGCGAGCGTCGCGCCGACGCCTTTGAACTGCGCCTTGCCGGCGTACACCGGCTTGTCCTTCGTGCCCGTGATCGAGACCGCGAAGAAGCCGCTGCCCTTGAGCTTGTCGTCGCGCGTGGCCGGGGTCAGGCCGGTGATCTCCTCGAGGGAGAACGAGCGGCACTTGAGGAGGAGATCGAAGGCGCCGCTCGCGCCGCTCGCGATCGCCCCGTCGGCCGCCACGTCGTTGTGGCCGACGCGCGCGCGCAGGCCGCGCAGGCGCGTCGCGCGCGGCGAGTAAGAGATCGACCCGTCCCAGCGCGAGGCCGGGAACTGGAGGCCGGCGGGCACGCCCGGGAAAGGGAGGTCCTTGTCGGTCAGCGCGGGCAAGGAGAGATCGAGCGCGACGTCGAGGTCCGGCTCCGGCGCGGCGGCTCCGTCGAGCGTGATCGCCCCCGCGGAGGTCTTCAACGCGAGCTTGACCAGGCGCACGTCGTCGCCGGAGAGCTTGATCGTCCCCTCGACGCGCACGGGCGGAACCGTCAAGGAGGCCGGCAAGGACCCGACGGAGAACGGCAGGTCGCCGGCGCGGAACGCCGGCAGAGCGAGCGCCGCGTCCGCGGCGAGGTCGAGCGCGGGCTTCTCCGAGAACGCGCGCCGCACGCTCCCGGTGATCTTCAGCGTCCCCTGCGCGGGCTTCAGCAGCAAAGACTTGACGGCCAGGTCGCCGCCGGAGAGCGCGAGGTCGCCTTCGACGCGCGCGGCCGGCAGGCCGAGACGCGGCGGCAGCTTCAGGAACGGATATTGGCCCGGCTCGATCCGCGGAGCGTCGAAGCCGAACGTCGCGCGGCCTTCGAGAGCGGGCGAGCTTCCGCCGAGGCCGCGCGCCGAGCCGGTCAGGTCCAGCCGCCCGCCGCTCCACTCCGCCGTCAGACGGCGCAGGACCGCGTCGGCCCCCGACGCGCTGGCGCCGATCGCGAACCGCATCGCGGGCAAGTTCAGCGCGGGAATGCCCGCCTTCGGCGCCAGCCGGGCGAGCAGAGTCGTGTCGAGCGCCTCGCTCTGGAGCTTGGCGTCGATCTCGAGCGTCGCCGACGACTTCGCCGTCCCCGTCGCCGCGAGCAGGCGCTTGCCCGCCGCGGAGAGAGTCGCGTCGAAGGAGATTTGCGGGGCGTCGAGGCGCGCGACGCGGCCGGAGGACTCGAGGCGGAGCCCCTCCTCCTCGACGACGAGCCGGCCGACGTCCGCCGAGAACGCCGCGCGGCTGCCGCGCGCGAGGTCGACGCGCGCTTGAACCGCGATCGCGGCGTCGATCGGCCGTCCCGCCGCGCGGCCGCGCAGGCGCACGGACCCGGCCGCCGCGAACGGCGCGGCGAGCCCGAAGCCGTCGACGTCGAGGTTCAGCCCCGTCGCGCTCCACGAAGGGCCGCCGGTCTGGTCGTCGTACTCGAGCGAGGAGCCCGTCACGAGGAGCCGCCGCACGTCGAGCTCCGGCGCGGGGGCCCCGCCCGACGGCGCGGACGGCGCGGGCGCGGGCGCCGCCGTCGTCGAGCCCAGCGTCGAGAAGTTGAAGCTCCCGTCGGCGCGCTTCACCACGCGCACGTCGAGCCCCTCGGCGCTCATCGACGCGACGACGAGGCGCCGGCGCAGGAGCGCGCGCCAGCTCGGGCGCACGCGCACGAGGTCGGCCTTGACGAAGGTCCCGCCGGAGAAGCCGGGAGCCTCCGCGATCTCGAGGCCGCGCAGGGACAGCCCGCGCAGGCCGAGATCGAGGCCGGCCAGGCGCACCTCGCGGCCGAGCTGGCGCCGCGCGGCGTCCGTGACCATCGCGCGCACCTTGGCCTCGGGGAAGTAGGCCTTCAGCGCCCAGCTCGCCGCCGCCGCGCCGAGCCCGGCGCATACGAGGAAGCCGACCGCCGCGCGCAGCCAGAAGGAGCCTCGGGACATGTGACGAGTTTACCATTCGCTACGGCTTGACAAAAGCTCCCTACGTCGACATAATCGATTCATGACCACCCTCTTCCTCCTCCTCGCCGTGCTGTCCGGCCCGTCGTTCGCGCAGAACTCCGACGCCTCGAGCGGCACCTTCTCCTCGCTGCTCGCGCGCGTGAGCGCCTATCTGAACCAGCCGGCCGTCCGCCAGCGCAGCACCGTCGCGGCCGTCGCGGCCGTGCGCGGCGGAATCCCGACCGACCAGGGAGAGAACCTCGACCTGCGCCTTCTCGACCGCGCGCGGCAGTACCGCGCCGCGCTCCTGCGCTCGGACCCGTCGCGCGGCGACGCGCGCGCGCTGCGCGCGATCTACGAGGCCTTGTCCGCCTCGGAAGACGTCCAGGCGCTCGCCGTCGTCGGCGCGACCGCGGGGCGCGAGGACGCCGCGAAGGCGCTCGCCGCCTGGGCCGCCGCGCCGCGCAAGCCCGCTCTTCCCGCCGACGTGAGCGCGCTCCTGAGCGGCCCGGCCGAGCGCATCGAGGACAAGGCCCTCGTCGCCGCGGGCTGGGGCGGCTACGTGCGCGGCCTCACGCCGACCGACGCTCACCCGCTCGGCTCGAAGCCGGGCTGGTCCGTCGGCTCCGACGCCGCGCGGCTCGACGAGTCGCTCAAGTCCGTGACGGACGCGCTCACCCACAAGGTCCTCGAGACGAACGAGCAGGCCCAGGCGCACCTGCTCGCCGCCGAGATCTACCGCGCGCTCGCGGCGGCCGATCTCCGCGGCCAGGCCGACGCGGCCGCGGCGTCCTCGACGGCCGCTCTGCCCGCCGACGACGAGGGCCCGGCCCCGGCCGCCGTCGACGTGCCCTTCGACCCGAAGACGATCTACCAGAAGGCCTCGAAGTCCGTCGTGCTCATCCTCTGCGCCTCGAGCGAGGGCTCCGGAGAGCTCGGCACCGGCTCGGTCGTCGACGCCTCGCGGCGCCGCATCCTGACGAACGCGCACGTCGTGATCCGCGACGCGACGAAGGAGCCCTGGCAGCAGATCCACGTCTACTTCAAGCCCGCGACGATGACCGGCGATCCCAAGCGCGACCTCGCGAACCCGGTCGACGGCCGCGTCGTGGCCTTCGACCGCGCTCTCGACCTCGCGATCGTCGAGGTCGGCTCGCTGCCCGCGGACGCGGCGGCGATCCCGCTCGACGACCCGCGCGGAGTCGCGACCGGCGACCGCGTGGCGGCCATCGGCCACCCCGAGCAGGGCGGGCTTTGGACTCTGACCACCGGCGTCGTGAGCACGGTCGTGGCGAACATCGGCGGCGTGGAGGGCAAGAACGCGTTCCAGACCGACACGAGCATCAACCGCGGGAACTCCGGCGGCCCTCTGCTCGACGCGTCCGGCCACATCGTCGGCGTCAACACCTCGATGGCGCGCAAGGCCGCCGACGGCCTCGCGATCACCTCCGTCAATTTCTCGATCCGCTCCGACGTCGCGCACCGCTGGATGGCGGCGCAGGGCGAGAAGATCGCCTACGGCGGAGGCGCCGCGCAGGGGACCCTCGTCGCGTCGAACTCCGCGCCGAGCGCCGCGCCCGACATGGCGCCCCCCGCGCCGCGGGCGCGGCCGACGCACGCAGCCCCGCGCCCGACGACCGCGGCGAGGCCGGCCCCGGTGACGATCCCCGGCGAGCACTACAGCCGCGACGCTCTGATCCAGGCGGAGATCGCCGGAATGGAGAAGCTCGGCGACGAAATGGAGAACGAGATCCACCAAAAGATGAACCGATGAGGCGCCCCGCGCTCCTGCTGTCGGTTCTGCTCTCGGTCTCCGCGTCCGCCCAGCCGTCGGCCCGCCGCAACGTGATCGAGACGCTCACCTCGGCCCTCGCGGCCGACCGCGCCTACGACGCCGGCGAGCGCGCGCGCCTGCTCGCCGCGATCAAGACGCGCTTCGCCGACTACGCGTTCCAGGTCGTCGACGAGAAGCGCCGCGCGGACATCCCCGTGCTCCTGCACGTGATCACCGAGGGCTCGTTCGACGAGCAGCCGCCCGAGCGCGTCGCCGACGTGGCCTTCGCGGCCTACCAGGCGATGTCGCGCGGAGCGCCCGCCGAGGAGGTCGAGGGGATCGCGCTGTACGGCTATCAGAAGAAAATCCCCGGCGACACGATCGCGGCCTGGGCCAACGGCTACCGGCAGATGGTCGAGGCCAAGGTCCCCGGCCCGGTCGCGGCCGACCTCGTCAACCTCGCGATGAAGCGCGGGCTGCCCGTCTCCGATTTCGACACCCTCAAGTGGGCGCTCGTCAACGGCGTGAAGGACGGCTACGACGCGAAGGACTACGCGATCTTCCTCTTCGGAAAGACGGCCGGCGGAAAGACGGGCCCCGGCGAGGCCTCGGCCGAGGCGAAGGCCGAGTTCCGCCGCGCGGCCGCCGAGAAGCGCGCCCCGCGCCTGCCGAAGTACGTCGGGACCTTCAACGCGCCGCCTCCGCCCGCGCCGACCTACGAGGCCCCGGTCGTCGCGCCGCCGCCGCGTCCCGCCGCGCCCGCGCCCGAGCCCGCGGAAGAGAAGCCCGCGCCGGCCCGCGAGGCTCCCGCGCCGGTCTCCCCGGCGGTCGGCGAGAGCCCGAAGATGGCCGCGCTCTGGCCCGGCCTCGACGCCTCCGCCAACTCCTATCTCGGCACGCCGTACTTTTGGGGCGGCACGAGCCACTCCGGCATCGACTGCTCGGGCCTGACGAGCAACGTCTACGGCGAGAACCGCGTCAAGATCCCGCGCGTGAGCCGCGACCAGTACCGCGTCGGCTCCGTCGTCCCGGACCCCGCGCTGCGCGACGGCGACCTCGTCTTCTTCAACACCCTCGGCGCCGGCGTCTCCCACGTCGGGATGGTCGTCGACGCGAAGAAGCGGCGCTTCGTGCAGGCATCGTCGTCGAAGGGCGTTACGATCTCCGACCTCGACGGCAAGTACTACAAGACGCGCTACCTCGGCGCGCGCCGCGTGGTCCCCTAGCCGGAGCCGGGCTTGCCGCGCCAACGCCGGCTCCTCGACGACGCGATCGCCCCCTTCGACGCTCCGTTCTGGGGCGCGGTCCTCCTGGCTTGGGCGGCCGTCGCGCTGCTCTACGCGCGCCGGCTCTACCCGGACCCCGGCCCGGCTTTCTGGCTCTGCGCCGCCGGCATGGAGCTGCGCGCCGCCGCGGCCGCGGGCCTGACGCTTCTGATCGGCTCCGCGCTCGCGCGCCGTTTCGGGCGGCGCGCGGAGACGGCGCTCGCGGGAGCTTTCGGGCTCTTGACGCTCGGCGAGCTCGCCGCCGCGGCTCTCTACACCGTCCAGGGATTGACTGTCTCGGCCGTGCTCGGCTTGATGCGGGCGCCCAACGGCGCCGGCCTGCGCGACCTCATGCACAACGGGGACATGCCGGAGTGGTCCCTCGCCGCGGGCGGCGCGCTCCTCGCGGCCGCCGCGGCGGGCATCGTCGCCGCGGCCGTCCTCGGCGCCCGCCGCGCCGAGCGCCGGCGCGCGCGCATCGGCGCCAGGACCGTCGTCGCGATCGCCTACGCGGCGGCGCTTCTGGCCCTCGCGGAGCAGGCGGGCGGCCGGAGTCTCAAGACCCCCAAGGATTGGCGTCTCGAGGCTGAGATCGCGCCGCTCTACGTCCCGCTGTGGACGCCGCGCGGCCTCGCCGAGTATCGAGCTCTGCCGGCGCCTTTCCGGCGCGCGGACCTGGAGGCCGCCGCGTTCCGCCCGCCGCGCGCGCCGCGGCGGGACGCGCTCGCCCTCGTCGTCGTCCTCGAGTCCTTCCGCGAGGACGCGGTCTCGCCGGAGACCACGCCGAACCTCGCGCGCTTCCGCGGCGACGCCGTGAGCTTCCGCGACGCGGACGCGACCGGCAACGCGACGGTGCTCTCCTGGTACGCGATCCTCGGCGCGTGCTACCCGTACCGTCTTCTCCAGGCGATGACGGCGCGCGACTGGGCCGGAGCGCCCCCCTTGTCCGTCCTGCGCGCGGCGGGATTTCACAGCGCGCTCTACGCGTCGCCGAGCATGGCCTACTTCGGCTATCGCCGCCTGCTGACCGGCGCCGACGGGCGGCTCGCCGAGATCCGCGAGAGCGACCCGACGAGCCCGCCGTACGCGCGCGACCGCGAGGCGGTCGACGGCCTGCTCGCGGACCTGCGCGCGCGCGGGCGCTCGGGCCGGAACTTCTACGTCCTCTTCCTCGACGCGACGCACGCGCCCTACACCTGGCCCCCCGACTTCGCCGCGCCGTTCAAGCCGGAGGGTCCGCGCTTCATCGACGCCGTGCGCGCGCGCTACAAGAATTCGACCCTCTTCGACGACTCCGAGTTCGGCCGCGTCGTCGGCGAGCTCAAGAAGCTCGGGCTCTACCGCGGCGCGGCGATCGCCGTCGTCGGAGACCACGGCCAGGAGTTCCTCGAGCACGGCGGCCTCTTCCACGGCGGCACGCTCTACAACGAATTGGTGCGCGTCCCGCTCTACCTGAAGCTGCCGGGCGCGGCGCCGGGCCAGCGCCCCGGCCCCGCCTCCCAGATCGACATCATGCCGACCATCCTCGTCGCGCTCGGCCTCGGCCGCGGCGCGGAGCGCTTCCTCGACGGCCGCTCCCTGCTCGCCGGTCCGCCGCGCCCCTCGCTGTCGTTCAACGCCGTCAACGCTCTGGCGCCCGTGACCGGCGTGCTCGCCAACGATCGCTGGCGCGTCGAGTTCGTCCTCGATCCCGGAGCCGACGCCGAACCGCGCCGGCTCACGGTCTGGGACGTGCGCGACCGCGGCGACCGCCCGCTCGCGCCGGGCGGCGGCGGCGCGGCGGAGGACCGCGCCTTCCTCGACCGCGAGTTCGTGCCGGCGCTGAACGCCACGGGCCTGCTCCGAATTGAAAAGTGACCGCTCATGCAATAGTAGGGTCCGTCGGCGCGGCCCAGCGCAGGAGCGGCCAGGCCGCGAAGGTGCAGACGGTGCCGGCCAAGGTCAGCGCGGCCATCGCGAAGTAGGGCCCGCGCGCGGCGGCGAGCCGATCGTAGCAGGCGCCGCCCGCCGCGTTCGAAGCCGCCGCCGCCAGGTTGAAGACGGCCATGAAGGCCGCGAACGTCGTCGCCTCCGCGCCCTTCGGGCAGGAGCGCGCGCACAGGTCCATCCACGAGAGGCGGAAGACGACGCCGGTCAGGCCGTAGAGCACGGTGAGCGCGAGCGCGGAGCCGGGCCCGACGTAGCCGAGATAGAGAAGGCCGAGAGGACCGCCGATCGCGACCGACCAGCGCGCGAGCTTGACGCTCTCGGCGCGCCCGCGCGAGAGCCGCCCGAAGATCGCCGCGCCGGCCGCGCCGGCGAGGCCGCCGGCCGTCGTCAGCGCCCCGATGAAGACCGGCGAGAGCTTGAGCGCGACGCTCTGGTAGTAGAACTCGGCGATGCCGAGGAACGGGCAGAAGCTCCAGAGGAATATCGCCGCCGCGATGGCCCAGGCGCGCCTCTCGGCGAAGACCGAGGAGAGGCCGCTCCAGCCGCGCGCGGCCGTCGCGGCCACGCCCCCGACGGCCGGGTCGTCGACGCGGGCCGCGGCCGCCGCGGTCGCGAGCGGCAGGCACGCGGCGAGCAGGAAGATCGTCCGATAGCCCGCGTGCGCGGCGAGCCAGCCGCCGCCGAGGCCGCTCAGCACGAGCGCCGCGTAGAGCATGCCGACCTTCGCGGCTTGGAAGGGTCCGGTCTTGCCGAGCTCGCGGCCGCGCTCGACCATCACGCCCTCGCAGACCACGTCGGAGAGGACGGTGCCGACGTTGACGAGGAGCAGGAGCGCCAGCGTCGGCCCGTAGCGCCAGCCGCGCAGGAGCGCCAGCGCCGCCCACGCGCCCGAGGTCAGCAGCGAGACCGCCACCATGTGCGGAGCGCGGCGCCGCCCGGACCAAGGCAGGAAGTCGGTGAGCAGGCCGAAGAGAGGCTTGAACGTGAACGGCAGCGTCATCCAGGTCACGAACAGCGCGGCGTCCGCCGAGCCGAGCCTCAGCCCGTCCTTGAGCAGGTAGTCGATCGGCTCGTAGGCCAGGCCCGCGAGCCCTTGGACCAGGTAGTTGACCGCGAAGAAGCCGTAGAGGCGGCGCTCGCGGTCTTCCACGGGCGCGCTACGAGCAGTGCGCCGAGCCGGAGTCTTCCTTGCCCGGGTACCAAGGCATCACGACGATCTCGACGCCGAGCTCGCGCACGGCCTGCTCGGTCTCCGGATCGGGAAGCTTCTGGTCGTAGCCGAGCACGAGCACGTCGGGATGCACGCGGCGCAAAGTCGGCGCGAAGCCGTCCGGGCCGCCGACGATCACGGCGTCGGCGATGCCGAGCTCCTCGAGCCACTCTTTGCGCTTCGCCGCCGGGACGGCGTTCGGCTTCTTGTTGTGCGCGTCGTTGGAGAGGACGATCACGAGGCGGTCGCCGAGGGCGCGCGCCTGTTTCAAGAGGCGCAGGTGCGCGGGGTGGATGCGGTTGAAGCAGCCGGCGGCGAAGACGGTCACCGGCCTGCGCGTCTCAGCTTTTCGGACCGTGGTCGTCCTTCTTGGCCGCGGCCGCGTGCTTCGACTCGTCGTCGTCGAGGCCTTCCTTCAGGCCCTTCTTGAACATGTTGACCGCGCGGCCGAGGTTGCGCGCGAACTCGGGGATCTTGCTCGGCCCGAAGAGGATGAGCGCGACGACCGCGATGACGAGGAGTTCCGACGTTCCGATGCCGCCCATGAGATGCCCTCCGGCTGAGATGAAAGCATTTTATCACTTTTTTGGTAAACTCGCCGCCGTGAAGCGCTTCCTCCTCCTGGCGTGCGCGGCCCTCGCCGCCTGCCGCTTCTCGCCGGCCTCCGGTCCCGTCGCCGGAAAGGCCTACTTCACGATGGCCGGCTGCGCGTCCTGCCACCGCGTCGCCTCCGCGGGCAACGCGGTCGGCCCGGACCTGACGCTCGTCGGCTTCCGCCACTCGAGCGCCTGGCTCGAGCGCTGGATCTCCGACCCGGCGGGCTGGAAGCCGGGCACGCTGATGCCGAACAAGCAGCTCCCTCCCGCCGCGCGCGCGGCCATCGTCTCGTACTTGGCCACGCTCCAGGGCCAGGACTGGCCGCGGGGCTCGCGCCCGTGGGACGGCGTCGCCGACCCCGCCGCGCGCGGGCGCCTGATCTATCTGCGCGCGGGCTGCGTCGCCTGCCACGGCCGCGGCGGCGCCGGCGGCTATCCGAACAACAACGTGCCCGGCGCGAAAATCCCCGCGCTCAACAACGTCGCGGAGACCTTCACGAAGAAGGAGCTCGTGGAGAAGATCCGCCGCGGCGTCCCCGCGCCGCTCAAGGCGGACCCGAAGGGCCCCGATCCGCTCGTCGGGATGCCGGCATGGGGCTCCCTGCTCGACGACTCGGAGCTCGACGCGGTCGCGGCCTACCTGCTCGCGATCACGCCGGCGGACGGCGCGACGAAGGACTGGTAGGCGCCGGCCGCCGAGTCCGCGGGTCTCTTGCGGCGGAGGACCGCCGGGATTATACTCCGGGAATGCGGAGCGCGCTGATCCTCCTCCTCGCCGCGTCTTTCGCCCGGGCGGACGTGTACACCTGGACGGACGATAAAGGCGTGACCCATCTCAGTTCCGCCGCGCCGAAAGACCCCGCGGCGAAACGAAAAGCCCGGACCTTCAAGAGCGACGCGCACGCGACGGTCCTCCCCGTCGGCGCCGTCCCGGCGTCCCGAGCGCCGGCCGGCGCCGTCCCCGATTCCTCGGCGCCGACGGGCCGAACGGCCGCGCGCGTCGAGCTGTACTCGACGTCCTGGTGCCCCGTGTGCCGGGCGGCGCACGCCTACCTCGCGTCTCGCAGCGTGGCTTTCGACGAATTCGACGTCGAAAAGGACACGCAGGCCGCGGCGCGGTACCGCACCTACGGCGGCCGAGGCTCCGTGCCTCTCGCCGTCATCGGCGGGACGCCCGTGAGCGGATTCTCGGCCCCGCTCTACGACCGTCTGCTGGCCGCCGCGCGCTGAGAACGGCTTCCTCGGCCCGCGCGAAGCCGGATTCCCCCTTCGGCCGTTGCGTTGCGTCTAAGAATGGCTTTGGGAGTTTGGGTTTTTTGCGCTCGCGCGGCGTCTTGTGCTAGAATCCCCGCGCCGTTCTGAGTCACCGAGAGGAGCGCATGAACAACTACGGCTGGGGACTGCCCGTCGCGGCCTCGACCTACGCGGGCCAGATCGACTTCGGCATCTGGCTGATCCACATCGCGATGTTCGCGATTTTCATCCTGTGGGGAATCTTCTTCACCTACCTGCTGATCCGGTACCGCCGTCGCGACGGCGTCCCCGCCGAGCGCGAGGACCACGGCGAGACTCCGGCGAAGATCGCGGTCCCCGACGCGGCGTCCAAGTTCCCGTTCGCCCAGCTCCTTTATAAGCACTCGAGCGAGCTGAAGTCGCTGATCCCCGACATCCTCGTGATGGCGTTCGAGGTCGGCCTCATCGTCTTCTACGCGTTCCCGGTCTGGGGCCGCATCAAGATGTCGACGCCGGACCCCAAGGACGCGGTCGTCGTCGAGGTCACGGCCGAGCAGTTCGGCTGGAACATCCGCTACCCGGGCCCCGACGGCAAGTTCAGCCCGCTGAAGCCCGAGCTCGTGCATTTCAACAATCCTCTCGGCCTGGACCGCACGGACCCCGACGCGGCCGACGACATCGTCGTCGCCAACGAGCTGCACATGCCGGTCGACACCAAGGTGCTGATCAAGCTCCGGAGCCAGGACGTGATCCACGACTTCTTCGTCCCCGAGTTCCGCATCAAGCAGGACGCGATGCCGGGCATGGAGATCCCGATGTGGGTCGAGCCGAACCGCATCGGCCACTACGAGCTCGCCTGCGCCCAGCTCTGCGGCTTCGGCCACAGCCTGATGCGCGGCGACGTCTACGTCGAGAGCCGCGAGGACTTCGACAAGTGGCTGAAGTCCCGCGCCGCCGCGACGCCCGCCCCGCCCAAGCCGTCGAAACCCTCGGAGGACTTCTAGCATGTCCCACGACTCCCACGGCCACGGCGGCCATCACGAGCTCAGCTTCGCGCGGAAGTACGTCTTCTCGGTCGACCACAAGGTCATCGGCCTCCAGTACATGATCACGTCGATGATCTTCCTGCTCTTCGGCTTCGGGCTCATGCTCCTGATGCGCTGGCAGCTCGCGTTCCCGGGCCAGGCGATCCCGTTCATCGGGCGCCTGTTCCCCGCCGACCTCGCGCCCAACGGCGTGATGAGCGGCGAGTTCTACAACACGCTCGGCGCGATGCACGGGACCATCATGGTCTTCCTCGGCGTCGTCCCTCTCGCCGTGGGCGCCTACGGCAACTACATCATGCCGCTGCAGATCGGCGCGCCGGACATGGCCTTCCCGCGCCTGAACATGATGTCGTACTGGGTCTTCCTGCCCGGCGGCCTGCTGATGCTCGGCTCGTTCCTCATGCCGGGCGGCGCCGCGCAGTCGGGCTGGACCAGCTACCCGCCGCTGTCGATCATCAATCCCGGCCAGACCGTCTGGATCCTCGCGATGGTCCTGCTGATCACGTCGTCCTTGCTCGGCGCGATCAACTTCATCGTGACCACGATCAACCTGCGCGCGCCCGGCATGACGCTGGACCGCCTGCCGGTGTTCTGCTGGGCCCAGTTCGTGACCGCGATCCTGCTGCTGCTCGCCTTTCCCCCGCTCGAGGCCGCCGCGATACTGCAATTGATGGACCGCGTCGCGCACACGAGCTTCTACATGCCGAAGGACCTCATCATCCTGGGGACTCACTACGCGGGCTCGGGCGGCGGCCAGCCGCTCCTCTGGCAGCACCTGTTCTGGTTCCTCGCGCACCCCGAGGTCTACGTGCTCGTCCTGCCGCCGATGGGCATCGTCTCCGAGATCATCGCCAACAACACGCGCAAGCCGCTGCACGGCTACAAGACGATGGTCGTCTCGATGCTCTTCCTCGGCGTGATGAGCTTCCTGGTCTGGGCGCACCACATGTTCCTCTCCGGCATGAGCCCGGCGCTCGGCAACTTCTTCCTCGTCACGACGATGATCATCTCGGTCCCGTCGGTGGCGATCCTGACCTGCCTGATCTTCAGCCTCAAGGGCGCGTCGATCCGCTACAACGTGCCGATGCTCTTCGCGCTCGCCTTCCTGCCGCTGTTCGGCATCGGCGGCCTGACCGGCCTGCCGCTCGGCCTGACCGTGACCGACATCTACCTGCACGACACGTACTACGTGATCGGCCACTTCCACTTCGTCGTGGTCACGGGCTCGATCATCGCGCTGCTCGGCGGGACGTACTACTGGTTCCCGAAGTGGTTCGGCCGCAGGATGAACGACAAGCTCGGGCTGATCCACTTCTGGGGCTCGGTGATCTGCATGTGCGGCATCTTCCTGCCGATGTTCCCGATGGGCCTGGCCGGCGCCTCGCGCCGCCTCTACGACCCGACCGCGCAGATGCACAACATGGGCGTGCAGGGCCTCAACGTCGTGAGCACGTACTTCGCCTACGGCCTCGCGCTCTTCCAGCTGCCCTACATCTGGAACTTCTTCCACAGCATGTTCCGCGGCGAGAAGTCCGTCGAGAACCCGTGGCAGGCCACGACGCTGGAGTGGGCCTGCCCCTCGCCGCCGCCGCACGGCAACTTCGAGAAGACGCCGCGCGTGTACCGCGGACCGTACGAGTACTCGGTCCCCGGCCGCAAGACCGACTACTGGCCGCAGAGCGACCCGGCCTGAGAGGCGACAATGACGACCATCACCATGGACAACGCGGACACGCACAGCGGGATCACCAACGCCAAGCTCGGCGTCTGGCTGTTCCTCGCCTCCGAGGTCATGCTCTTCGCGACGCTGTTCACGACCTACATCGTCCTGCGCATGGGCGCGACGAGCTGGCCCTGGGGCTGGGACGCGCTCAACGTGCCGCTCGCGACGCTGAACACCGCGATCCTGATCTCCTCCTCGGTCACGATCGTCATGGCCTACGCGAAGGCCTACGACAAGAACGTCGGCGGCTTCCGCTTCTGGATGCTGATGACGCTCCTGCTCTCCTTCGGCTTCCTCGTGGTCAAGGCCTTCGAGTACGGCCACGAGTTCGCGCTGGGCATCGGCCCGTCGACGAGCGTGTTCTACGCGGTGTACTTCACGATGACCGGCCTGCACGGGATCCACATCATCGGCGGGATCATCGTGAACTCCGCCCTCCTTTATATGAGCTACTGCCAGGAGGATTGGGAGCACCCCCTCTTCCTCGGCCGCGTCGAGGGCGCGGGGTTGTACTGGCACTTCGTCGATATCGTCTGGATCTTCCTGTTCCCGGCGCTGTACTTGCTCTAGGAGATGACCATGGCCAAGTCCAACGACGCGCGCGCGCACGACGACCACCGCCCGGACGTCCGCAAGTACATGCTCGTCTTCGGCGCCCTGCTCGTCCTCACCTGCGTCACGGTCGTGATCTCCAAGTTCCATCTCCCGCGCCCGCAGGCGATCACGCTCGGCCTGCTCGTCGCCGTCGTGAAGGCCGGCCTCGTCGCCGCCGTGTTCATGCACCTGTGGGGCGAGCAGAAGCTCGTCCACAAGGTCCTCTACGTGGTCGCCTTCTTCGCCGCGATCCTGATCCTGCCGCTGCTCGACCTGCGCATGGTCGTCTCCCGGATCACCGAGCGCATGCCGGTGGCCGACCAGCATCCCGACGAGGGCGCGGCCCCCGAGGCCAAGCCCGAGGCGGCGCCCGCTCCCGCGCCCGCCTCGGCTCCGGCTCCGAAGCCCGCGAAAAAGCGCGCGAAGTCCGCGCCCAAGAACGGCTGACATGTCCCTCAAGATATTTCACCGCGTCTTCATCGCCACGGCCTTCGCCTGCTGCGCGTTCCTCGCCTATTGGGCCTCGGGACGCAACCAGGCCCTGCTCTCCACGCCCTGGCTCTTCGACGCCGCGCTCGCGGGCATGCTCGTCCTGCTCCCCTATTCCGTCTGGACGGTGAAGAAGCTCTGATGCGCCCCGCTCTCGCCGCCGCCCTGCTCGCGCTTCCGCGCTCCGCCTCGGCGTGCGCGATCTGCTTCGGCGGCCTGGACAACTCGTCGGGCCTCGCGCGCGGCTTCTGGTGGGGCATCGTGGTCCTGCTCGCGGTCACGATGTCGCTCGTGGGCGCGATCGCCTGGGCGGTCTGGACCGTCGAGCGGCGGCGCAAGGAGGCGGGCGCGTGAGGGACTATCTCGCCCTGTCGAAGCCGCGCATCGGCGTCATGGTCGCGCTGACCGCGGGCCTGGGCTGGGCGCTCGCGGGCGGACGCGCGACGCCGGGCTTCTTCCTCATGCTCGTCGGCGTGACTCTGGCCTCGGGCGCCTGCGGCGCGCTGAACCAGTACGTCGAGCGCGCCGAGGACGCGCTGATGCGCCGCACCCAGTCGCGCCCGCTGCCCCGCGGCCGCGTCGCGCCCCTGCGCGCCCTCGCCTTCGGAGCCGCGCTCGCCGCCGCCGGCCCCGCGCTCGTCTGGCTCGCGGCCGGGCGCCTGCCCGCCTCGCTCACGGCGCTCACGATCGTCCTCTACGTGCTGGCCTACACGCCGCTGAAGAAGGTCACGCCGCAGACGACTTGGATCGGCGCCGCGGCCGGCGCCATGCCGCCGCTCATCGGCTGGGCCGCCGCCGCCGGCGCCCTGTCGGCCAAGGCCTGGGCGCTGTTCGGCATCCAGTTCCTGTGGCAAATCCCCCACTTCCTCGCGCTGTTCTGGATCTACCGCGAGGACTACGCGCGCGCGGGCTTCCGCGTCATGCCCGTCGTCCATCCCGACGGCGGCACGACCGCCGCTCAGATCGCGGTGCACTCGTTCACCTTGCTCCCCGCGACCTTGCTGCCCGTCCTGCTCGGCATGGCCGGCTTCCCCTACGCGATCTCCGCGCTGCTGCTCGGCGTCGTCTTCCTCGGCATCGGCCTGCGCGCGAGCTGGACGCTCGCGCACTCCGACGCGCGCCGGCTCTTCCTCGCTTCTCTGGCGTACCTGCCGCTCATTTTCGGGATGCTCTTCCTCGGAGGCGTCTGACATGAACCGCCGCCTTTCCCTCTTCCTGCTCGCCGCCGTCGCCCTCTCGGCCTGCTCGCGACAAGAGCCGCTGACCGATCCCGTCGCGCGCGGCGCGCGCGACTTCGCGGGGCTGGGCTGCGCGAAGTGCCACATGATCGGCGACCAGGGCCACGAGTGGGGCCCGAACCTCACGCTCATCGGCTTCCGCAAGTCCCCCGAATGGCTCGACCAGTGGCTCAAGAACCCTCACGGCTGGAACATCAAGACGCTGATGCCGAACTTCAACCTGCAGGGGACCCCGGCCAAGGAGGAGACGCGCGCCGACCTCGTCGCGTTCCTGTCCGCGCAGAAGGGCCAGGCCTGGGCCGTCTACCCGTGGCGCACCGACGAGGCGAAGGCCCTGTCCGCGGCCGAGCGCGGCCGGCTCATCTTCAACAAGGCCGGCTGCGTCGCCTGCCACGGCCAGTTCGGCGGCGGCGGCTACCCGAACAACAACGTCGCGGGCCACCTGATCCCGAGCCTGACGCTGGTGTCCGACGGCTACAGCAAGGCCGAGCTCCGCGTCAAGATCCACAACGGCTCCACTCCCCTGCCCGACGATCCGTCCAAGCCGCGCGCCCTGATCCAGATGCCGAAGTGGGGCGACCAACTCGCCTCCGACGAGATCGACGCGCTCGTCGAGTATCTCTACAGCCTCAAGCCGAAGCCGATCGCGGGCTCCCCCGCCGCCAAAGACGACTTCTAGGCGGCCGCTCCGCTACCGCGCGTTGAGCGCGGCCCAGACGGCGGGATCGACGGAGTCGGCGCGCGCGGCGAGCCAGCCGCGCAGGGCCTCGGCGCGCTGACGGACCGAGGCGCGCTCTCCTCCGGGCGGCAGTGCGGCCCCGAGGCGCTGGAGGAAGTCCAGCGCGCGCGCGTTCAGCGCCGGGTCCGCGAGGCGATCCGTCTCGGGAGGAAGGACGCGCGTGGGCAGACGGTCGAGGTAGTACGCGCCCTCGGCGAAGCGCCGCTCCATCCAGCGCCGCGCGCTCGCGGCCTCCTCGGGCCGCCCGTCGACCAGGAGCGCTTCGCCGACGGCGATCGCGTCGTCGAGAAGGAGGCGCGGATCGCGGCGCGTCGCGGCGGCCTCCAACTGCGCCGAGGCGCGGCGCACGACGGCGCGCGCGTGCGAGCGCGCGGGAGCGCTCGACGCGCGGCAGGCCAGCACGGCGCGCGCGAGCTCCGCGTTCTCGCCCAGGCGCGCGTCGCCGAGCGGGCGGAAGCCGTCGCGCTCGAGCGCGGCGAAGTCCGGCCCGTCGGAGGCCGACGAGAAGTTCTTCGACAGGACGTAGCCGCCCTGCCAGCCGAAGTAGCGCGCCGGCGAGTCCTTCGGCGTGAGCGGGCCGGCGACGAAGCCGAGCACGCGCGCCGCGGCCTGCGGGCGCAGGGCGCAGAGGGCGTCGAGCGCGGCGGCCTGCTCGGAGGCGAGCCGCTCGCGCGCGATCACGCCCCCGTCCGGACCGAGGATCCGATAGGCGCCGCCGTCGCGCGGGTCCAGGAAGGCCTCCGCGCCCTCCGCCGCGGCGCTGCTGAGCTCGCGCGCCCACGGCGCGGGCAGCGCGGCGAGCGCCGCGAGCCGCTCGAAGCGCGGGAAGCGCGGGCCCTCGCGGTCGAAGGTCCGCCCCTCGGGGTCCCACGCGGCGAGAAGCAGGCTCCGCGCGCGCTCCGCCGCGTCCGCCGCGGCGGGCGGCGGCGCCGAGCGCGAGCGGCCGGCGGCCTCGGCGCGGCGCGCCTCGTAGGCCTCCACGCCGATCCGCGCGAGGGCCTGCGGGCGCTCGGCGGCCGAGTTCGCCACCGCCGCGGCCCAGCTCTGGAAGATCTCGGCGGTCATGGAGCCGCCGGCGTCCAGCGCGACGCCGTCGGCGGTGAGCAGGGCGACGGTCGGCCAGCCGCGCGCGCGATAGCGGCGGTCGAGGTCCGGGAAGCGCGCGGAGTCGACGCGCACGGGCACGAAGCGCTCGCCGGCGAACCGCGCGGCGAAGACGTTGCCGAAGACGTCGGCCTGCATCCGCGCGGCCGGGGCGCTGAACTCGGGCGCGAGGAACAGGAGCACGAGCTTGCCCTCGCGCCGCGCGCGGGCGAAGGCCTCCGTGCCCCAGTCCTCGAACGCGACGGCCGCGTGCCGATTGGTCCACGCGCCCGCTCCGGCCGCGCCCCGCGCCCCGCGGCCGAAGAGCCAGGCGGGCGCGTCGCCGCGTCCGCTGAGCAGGACTCCGGCCGCGAGCAGGGCGCTGACGACCCAGCCGGCGCCGCCGGCGATCTGGAAGCCGACGTGGACGGCCTTGGACTTGGCCTTCTCCTCCGGCGTGCGCGCGCCGCTCACGCCGCGAGCCTCCGGCTGAGCTCCGCCGCGTCGCCGATGGGCAGGCCGCAGGCCCCGGACGCGCACAGGTACGCGGCAGCACCCTCGGCCGCGCGGATCTTCTCCGCCGCCGGCATCAGCGAGCCGAGGGCGCCGCGGCTGCGCGCGTCGAAGGCCGCGAAGACCGCGTCGGGGCGCAGGCCCGCGCGCGCGGCGGCCAGGAGCTCGACGCCGTTGGGCAGGTCCAGGCCCGCGACGAGCACCGTCTTCGGCGCGCCCAGCACCCGGTCGAGCCCGCTCAGCAGGAACGCGTGCGCGAGAGGCCGCTCGCGCATGGCGGCGGCGAAGCGCTCGAGCGTCGCGTCGGCGTAGCGGCGCAGGTCCTCGCGGCCGGTCAGCGCGTGCAGGCGCAGCGCGACGTCGGCCAGCACCGCGCTCGCCGACGGCTCCACGCCGTCGTGGTCCTCGAGCGCGCGCGCGAACAGCTCGGGCGCGCTTCCCTCCGCCGTCTGGTAGAGGCCGCCGCCCGGGGCCGCGAAGCGCGTCAGCGCCTCGTCGACCAAGGTCAGCGACCACTCGAGCCAGCGCGGGTCGAAGCCGGCCTCGTAGAGGTCGAGCAGGCCCGCCGCGACGTAGGCGTAGTCGTCGGCCATGCCCGCGACCGCGCGCTCGCCGCCGCGCTCGCGGCGCCAGAGCCGGCGCCCGTCGTCGGAGGCGAGCTCGCGGCGCAGGAACTCGGCGGCGGACTCCGCAAGAGCGAGCAGGCCTGAGTCGCCGGTGGCCAGGTGCGCGCGCGAAAGCCCGCTCAGCGCCAGCCCGTTCCAGGCCGCGAGGCACTTGTCGTCCAGCCCGGGACGAGGACGCTGCGCGCGCACGTCGAGAAGCCGCCGACGCGCCCCGTCGGCAGCCGCGTCGGCCAGCGCGCCCGGGTCGCGATCGTAGAGGATGTTGCGGCCGGTAAATTCGCCGTGCGGATCCGACGGCGCGTTGCCGCCGGGCTCCGCGCCGAAGCGCGCGCGGAAGGCCGCGGCGTCGGCGCCGAGGGCGGCGTCGAGCTCCTCGACGGTCCACAAATAAAACGCGCCCTCCTTCTTGTGCTCGTGGGAGCCGTCGTGCTCGGAGCCGGCGAGCTCGGGCGGGAGGCTGTCGGCGTCCTCGGCCGAGAAGAACCCGCCGCGGCGCCCGCGCAGGTCGCGGTGCAGGTACTCGGCCGTGCGCGAGAGCGCGCCGCGCAGCTCGGGATCGCGCGTGAGCAGGACCGCGTCGGCCAGGCACTCGAGAAGCTGGGCGTTGTCGTAGAGCATCTTCTCGAAGTGCGGGACGCGCCACGCCGCGTCGGTCGAGTAGCGGTGGAAGCCGCCGCCGACCTGATCGAAGACGCCGCCGCGCGCCATCGCGCGCAGAGTCTCGACGGCCATGCGCCGCAGCTCCTCGTCGCCGGTGCGCGCGGAGCGCCGCAGCAGGTAGCGCAGGTAGCCCGGCATCGGGAACTTCGGCGCGCCGCCGAAGCCCGCGTTCTCGGGATCGAACGCGCCCTTGAACGCCGCGTCCGCACGCGCGAGGATCTCCGCCGCGGGCCGCTCGCGCGACTCCGCCTCGGCCGCGACGTAGCCGCGCACCGCGTCCGCCAGCCGCGCCGCGTCGGCCTCCACGTCCGCGCGCCGCTCCTCCCAGAGCGAGGCGATGCGCTCCAGAAGCTGCGGCCAGCCCGGCTGGCCCCAGCGCGGCGTCGGCGGGAAGTAAGTGCCGCCGAAGAAAGGCTTGAGCTCCGGCGTCAGGAAGACGTTGAGCGGCCAGCCGCCCTGACCCGTCGTGGCCTGCACCGCCGTCATGTACACGCGGTCCACGTCCGGCCGCTCCTCGCGGTCCAGCTTCACGCAGACGAAGTGCCGGTTCATCAGCGCCGCCGTCTCCGGATCGGAGAAGCTCTCTCGCTCCATCACGTGGCACCAGTGGCAGGTCGAGTAGCCGATCGACAGCAGGAGCGGCTTGCCCTCGTCGCGCGCCGCGCGGAACGCGTCCTCCCCCCACGGCCGCCAGTCGACGGGGTTGTCCTTGTGCTGGAGGAGGTAGGGGCTCTTCTCGGCGGCGAGGCGGTTCGGGCTCATCGCACAGCGATCTTAGTAAATCGCCCGCCGCGCCGCGCTCGGGGCCGCGCCGGCGCCCTGGCGAAAGCCGCGCGACGGGGCTAAACTGGGGCATCAACTACTCGGAGCTGGAGCTCGCCCTCGGCCGCAAGATCATCGAGACCTGCCTGGATCTCGAGCGGCGCGGCTTGAATCAGGGAACGTCGGGCAACGTCAGCGTGCGCCTGGGCCAGGACGCGGAGGACGGCTTCCTGATCACGCCGACCGCCATGCCCTACGACATCATGCAGCCCGAGGACATGGCGCACATGCGCTACGACGGGACGAGCTCCGGCCGCCGCGAGCCCTCGAGCGAGTGGCGCTTCCACCTGGACATCTACCGCAAGCGCCCCGAGGTCGGCGCCGTCGTCCACACGCACAGCGGCTACGCGACGACGCTCGCCTGCCTGCGCCGCGGCATCCCCGCGTTCCATTACATGATCGCCCTGTTCGGCGGCGGCGACATCCGCTGCTCGGACTACGCGACCTACGGCACGCAGGAGCTCTCCGACCTGGTGGTGAAGGCGCTCGAGGGGCGCGGCGCCGCCCTCATGGGCAACCACGGCCTGATCGTCCTCGGCCCCACGCTCCAGCGCGCGCTGGCCCTGACCGTGGAGGCGGAGACGCTGGCCATGATGTATTGGCGCGCCCTTCAGATCGGCGAGCCGACGCTGCTCCCTCCCGACGAGATCGCCCGCGTCCGGGAGAAGTTCGCCACCTACGGCCACTCCTCGGCGGCGAAGAAATGACCCGCGCCTCCCGCGCCGGTTCACAACCGAGCCTCCGGAATGATAACGTCGTCGCATGTGCGGACGCTACACGCAGACCGCGAGCCTGAAGGACCTGCAGGCGCGCTTCGGTTTCGCCGCCTCGGGCGTCGAGGAGCTCAAAGCCCGCTACAACCTCGCGCCGACGCAGGACGCGCCGGTCGTCGTGCAGGAGGACGCGCGAGTCCTGCGCCTCCTGCGCTGGGGGCTGATCCCGTCCTGGTCGAAGGGCGAGCTGTCGGCCAACATCCTCATCAACGCCCGCGCCGAGACCGTGGCGGAGAAGACCGCGTTCCGGGCCTCGTTCAGGCGCCGGCGCTGCCTGGTCCTCGCCGACGGCTACTACGAGTGGCCGTCGGGTCCCGGCACCGGCAAGGTCGCCTCGCGCGTCGTGCTGAAGACGCGCGAGCCGTTCGCGATGGCCGGTCTGTGGGACACGTGGAAGCCGGACGACGGCCCGGAGCAGAGCACCTTCGCGATCGTGACGACCGCCGCCAACGACGCGCTGAAGGCGATGCACGAGCGCATGCCCGTCATCCTCCAGAAAGGCGCGGACGAGACGATCTGGCTGGACCCGCACGCGCCGCCCGACATCCTGACGAAGCTGATGGCGCCGTCGTCCGCGCCGCTCGAGGTCTACAAGGTCTCGCTCGCGGTCAACTCGGTGCGCAACGACGGGCCGGAGTGCATCGCGCCGGCCTGAAGCCGCGGGCTCAGGCGCCCGACGCGATCAGCGCCGCGCCCGCGACGATCAAGGCGCCGCCGGCAGCCGCGCGCCAGGAGATCGTCTCGCCCAGGAAGACGGCGGCCAGGACCATCGCGAAGGCGGCGCTGAGCTTGTCGATCGGCGCCACGCGCGAGGCGGGGCCCGCGCGCAAGGCGCGGTAGTAGAAGAGCCACGACAGACCCGTCGCCACGCCCGACAGAACGATGAACATCGCCCCGCGCGCGGTCAAGGCCGCGGGACGCTGCCAGGCGCCTCGCGCGAAGACGATCCCGGCGGTCAGCGCGAGGATCACGACCGTGCGCAGCAGCGTCGCGAGGTCCGGGTCCAGCTCCGCGACTCCGGCCTTCCCCAAGATCGCGGTGAGCCCCGCGAAGAAGGCCGAGGCGAGCGCCGCCGGCAGCCAGGCGCGCGCGCTCATTTCTTCGGCGGCCGCGAGCGGCCGTTCGCGCCGTTGGCGCGGTACAGGATCACGTGGACTTTCTCGAGCGTGACCAGGCCTTCCTGGACCATCTCCTGGAGCTTGGGCAGGAGCTTTTGGATCTTCGCCTCGGTGTCGACGATCTCGACGACGATGGGCAGGTCGTAGGAGAGCTCGAGGAGCTTCGCGGTGTGCACGTGCGCCTTGCAGCCGTAGCCCATGAAGCCCTTGAGCACCGTCGCGCCCGCCAGGCCCAGCGCGCGCGCCTCGTCGACGATCGCCTCGTAGAGCGGCGCGCCCTTCCAGCGGTCAGCCTCCCCGATGAACACGCGGACCAGCTTCTGCTCGCCTTCCAGCTTCATCTTCGCCTCCTCAAATGATCGCCCCCAAGTAGACGCCGACGCGGAACAGCAGGAATCCCGCCACGCCGCTGCCCAGATAGTTCGCCAGCGCGCGGAACATCTCGCCGTCCGCCGCCAGGTTCGACGACTCCAGGATCAAGGTCGAGAACGTCGAGTACGCGCCGCAGAACCCCGTCATCAGGAAGAGCCGCGCGTCCGGGCTGAGCAGGCCGCGCGACGCGCCGAGGCTCTGGAACACGCCGATGAGCAGGCAGGCGCTCAGGTTGATCGCGAGCGTGCCGTACGGAAAGCCCGCGCCCGCGACGCCGGGGACCCACGTCCCCACGAGATAGCGCGCGATCGTGCCGATGATGCCGCCGACCGAGAGTATCAGCCACTTGTTCATAGCGCTTCCTTTCTCCGCGGCGACGCCCGGCGATAAAAAAACCCCTACCGAGCGTCCCGGTAGGAGTCATCAGCCCGCCGACGGGGCGGGCGGTTTCGGCGAACTCCATCGCCTCGCGACGCGCCAGTATAGCGGGACGAGCCGGGAAAATCAAGGCGTCCGCCGCCTAGGACCTCTGTCTCGCCGACGGCTCCCCGAACGGCCCAGAAAAATCGCGCGGGACGCGGGTATCATAGCTCCATGAATATTTTCCCCCGCTCGCTCGCCCTGCTCGCCGCGCTCGGACTCGCCGCTCCCGCCGGAGCCCAGGTCTTCGCCGGAGCCGACCCGGCGGACGCCGCGAGCGCGCTCGCCGCGAAGGCCGTCGCCGGCGGCGCCGCGGCCGCCAAGTCCGCGCCCGCGGCGCCGACCGCCGCTCCCGGCGTCGAGTTCGCGAAGAGCATCACCTGCGCGGAGTCGAAGGCCAACCCGATCGGCAAGGTCAAGCTGTACACGGATATCGGCTTCCTCCCCGGCGCCGCGAGCGCCGACGGCTCGCGTCCCTATGGAATCCTCGCCGGCGGACTCCACGCCGACGAGACGCGCCTCAACGACTACGGCGGCGTGTCCATCAAGGACGGGATCTTCCACTACGACGCGTGGAGCTGCGACTCGGTCGACTACTGGCTCAGCGCGAAGCTTGCGGACCTGATGCGCGCGGGCCCCGGGCCGAAGACCTCGCCGCTCGTCTTCCACGCGCGCGTCGAGATCCGCGGCCACGTCGAGGACGAGGCCGACGTCGCCTGCACCGCGAACTGGTAGCCGCGCCCGCCTAGGGCGAGGACGGCGGCGGGCAGGCCCCGAGGCGCGGCCCGCCGACGGCGGCGAACTCGTAGAGCGGCTTGAACAGCTCGCCCCAGGCCTTGAGCCCCAGGCGCACGTTGTGGTCGCCGGCGTGCAGGCGCAGGTCCACGCGGGTGCCGCCGGCCTTGTAGGCCGCGACGAGCGGGTCCACGCAGGAGCGCACCGGGATGATCTTGTCCTCGGCCGCGTTCAGCATGAACACGCGCGAGCCGCGCAGGCGGTGCGCCCAGACGATCGCGTCCAGCGGCGCCAGGCCGTCGCGCGCGGCCGCGTCGCCGAGCCCGAGCGCGCGGTACTCCTGGGCGACCGCGTACGTCGGGCGGTTCTCGTTCACGCCGCGCAGGATCGCGGGCATGTCCCCGCCGCCGACGAGGAAGCCGTAGCCCGCGTACGCGGGGTCCACGCCGGCCGCGACCATCCCCACCATCGCGCCGAGGGACACGCCCTCGAGCGAGATGCGGCTCTTGTCCACCTCGGGCAGGCTCGCCATGAAGTCGCGGGCCATGTGCAGGTCCGCGACGGCCTGCACGAGGTTGTCCTCGTAGGCGGCGGCGTCCGCGGTCATGAAGCGGTCGTCCGGCCCGCTGCGGCGCGGGCCGTAGTGCGGCAGGAAGATCACGAGCGTCGCCAGCCCGCCGGGGCCCGGAAGGTCCTCCTCGAGCGCGAGCACCTTCGCGACGCTCTGCTCGGCGCTCACGTCGTCCTCGATGTGATGGACGATCACGCCTGCCGGATAGACGCGGCCGCAGGCGCCCGCGTCGCGCGGCAGATAGAGATAGGCGCGGAACTCGTCGCTCGGCTGGCCGCCGCGCGAGAACGCGCTCGGGAAAGAGAGCTCGTAGCGCACGACCGCGCCCAGCCACTCGGTCTTCCCGCCGTCGAGGCGGTACTTCCAGCCGCCCGCCGCGCGCGCCGTCTCGATCAGCGCGCGCACGCGCTCGCCGAAGTCCTTCGCGCGCGCGCCCTCGCGCGCCAGCGCGTCGTCGGTCAATTCGGCGCCCTCGGCCGCGTACAGCGCGCGCAAGCCTCCGGCGACGCCGGCCTCGTCGACGTCTCCGCCCGCCATCGGCGAGACGGGAAAGGTCGACTCGAAGGACTTGGCCGGCTCGATGGCGAGCGTCCTCAGGCGCTCCTTCGTCGCGCCGTCGTGGCGCGCCAGGCGCGCGGCGATGATCAGGTCGTCCGGGTCCGGCTCCGCGCGCGCGGCGGCGGCGAGGAGACCGGCGGCCAGCGCGCACGCGGCGAGGCGCTTCATGAAGGAGATGATACTCGGACGGGCGCCCGGACGCGTGAGCCGATCGGTCCCCGCCGCGGAGGACAAAAGACCTCCGGCCGAGCGGGGTCGATGACTCTGATGCCGATCGCTCGAGCGCTTCTGGAGAAACGGAGATAACCACAGAGACACAAAGACACAGAGAACGGAAAGAAAGCAACGGCGTCGTTTCTCTCCGTTTTTTTCTCTGTGTCTTTGTGTCTCTGTGGTTCATCCGTTCGCCGTCGGCGCCTCAAGCGAGAGCCCCCGCCGATAATCGCATAGGTCTTTGGGCCCACGCAGCAGTAGGCCTTTCGTTTCTTCCGGGGCTGGGTCGGACGCCCTATCCTGGCGGCATGATCACCCCCCTCGCCCTCGCCGCGCTGTTGACGGCCTCGGCGTCGGCGGCGCCCGACGCGATCGGTCCCGATCTGCAGGCCTGGGCCGCGGCGCTCGGCTCGCCCGGCGCGAGAGCGACGCCGGCCGCGGCCATCGCGGCGCCGGCCTCGACGCCCGCGCCGATCCCGGCGCCGCAGACGCAGACCCTCAATCTGAGCGGGCTGGTCGACCGGCACTGGACGCGCGCGGACTCCTTCACCGACGCCGCCGGCAAGACCTCGGTCTCGGCGACGCTCGACCTGCAGCAGAAGGGGTGGCTCGTGGTCGTCCCTCCGGGCGCCGCCGCGCGCCTCGTCAAGATGGAGGCGGGGATGTCCGACCGCTGGACCGCGAAGGGGCAGACCTACTCGGTCGGCCTCGCCCCGAATCTCCTGTCGCAGTACGACAGCGTGATGAGCATCACCAACGAGACCACGGGCGCGGTCGTCTGGCAGAGGAGCGTCGCGGCGCTGCTCACGCTGGCCAACAAGGCCGGACAGCCGGCGACGATCGGCGGGCGCGGCTATCGCGTCTTCCTGTCGCATCTCCCCGCGGGGACGGCGTCCCCCGCCTCCGCGTCCAAGAGCCTCGTTCTCGGGTTCGTCTACGACTCCGGCTCGGGCTCCGACCGCTACCAGTTCTTTCTCTTCTCGGTCGACACGCTCAAGCAGGGGCCCCTGCACCTGCGCCTGCTCGGCGGCGCCAGCGTCTACGCGCGCCTCGCGCCCGACCTGTCGACGCTCGAGCTCGGGCGCTGAAAAATCTCCGCCTCGAGGCCCGCTTCCCCGTTGACAGCGCCGGCGCGATTTAGGACGATCGGCCTAGGCGCCGCCGGGCCCTTCGGCCCTCAGGCGCGGGAGGCCTCATGATCAAGCGCTTGGCGGCGGCGGTCGCGGCGGTCCTGCTCGCGGGTTCCGCGCGGGCGGCGGGCGGTCTCGATCCCGCGGCGGCGAGCGCGGCGGTCGGCGCCGAGAAGGCGCTGGCGGCGGCCGCGGCTCCCGCAAAAGACTCTTCCGGAAACGAAACGATCTGGGTCTCCTTCGCTCGCGCCGACATCGCGAGCGCGCCGGACTTCCCGCTGAAGTCCCCGATCCTCTCCAACGAAGGGGCGGCCCTGTTCTCGGTGCCGGCCTCCGCCCTGCCCCTGCTCTCGCGCTTCATGCACGAGCGCTTCAACCGTTGCGGCGGCTTCTTCGCCTACGCGTCGAAGGCGAAGGCCGCGGCCGCCCTGTCGGCCGCGCCGAAGGCGCGCGCGTCGGCCGCCTACACCCTGGACCAGCAGGCGGTCGCGGGCCCGATGATGGCGAAGGTCGCGGAGCCGAACCTGCGCGCGACGATCGACGGCCTCGCTGCCTTCAACAACCGCTACTACACGGCCGACGACGGCGTCGCCGCGGCGAATTGGCTCAAGGATCGCTGGCAGGAGCTCGCGGCGAAGATTCCCGGCGCGTCCGTCGCGCTCTTCCCCCACTCCGACTGGAAGCAGCCCTCGGTCGTGCTCACGATCCCCGGCGCCGACAAGCCCGACGAGATCGTCGTCCTCGGCGGCCACCTCGACTCGATCAACCAGTGGGGCGGCGCCGAGGCCCGCGCGCCGGGCGCCGACGACAACGCCTCCGGCATCGCGGTGCTGACCGAGACCGCGCGCGTTCTCGCCGACTCCGGCTTCCGCCCGCGCCGCACCGTGCAGATCATCGGCTACGCGGCCGAGGAGGTGGGCCTGCGCGGCTCGCAGGACATCGCCGAGCAGTACGCGTCCGCGGGAAAGAAAGTGATCGGCGTGATCCAGTACGACATGACGAACTTCCCCGGCTCCGGCGACTCGATCTACTTCCTGAGCGACAACGTCGACCCCGACCTCACCGCGTTCCTCGGCAGGCTCGTCGACCAGTACGCGGGCGTGCATTGGTCCACGACCGAGTGCGGCTACGCCTGCTCCGACCACGCCTCGTGGACGCGCTCCGGCTATCCGGCGACAGCCGCCTTCGAGTCCACCTTCGACGGCATGAACCACAACCTCCACACCGAGGGCGACACGCTCGCCAACGGCGGCGGCGACGCCGCGCACTCGGCGCCGTTTACGAAGCTCGGGATCGCGTTCGCCGTCGAGCTCGCGAAGTCGGCCGCGCCCGCGCCGAGGACGGCCGCGCGATGACGCCGCGAGCTCTCCGCGCGCTGCTGCTCGCCGCGCCCCTCGCGGCGTCCGCCTTCGCCCAGACCGCCCCGAACTTCGACGGGGCGGGCCGCTTCGCGCTCTACGAGACCCCGCTCGCCCTGCCCGCGCCCCCGTCGGCGCCGGTCGAGCTCGCGGCGCGCTCGACGCCGGTCCCGTCGGACCTCGCCGCCGCCAAGTCCCGCGTCGGCATCGCGGCCCAGCTCGCGAAAGTCGGCGCGCGCGGCGCCGCGGACGCGTTCACCTTCGGCGTGATCGGCGACGCCGAGCCCGGCCGCTTCCCTTGGGAGCGGCTCTTCACGCCGGGGCGGCACGCGTTCTCCGACCAGCTCAAGTCCCTGCAGGACGCAGCGCCCGACTTCATCCTCCAGCTCGGCGACTTCGTCAGCCAGGGCGACGCCGACAACTACCGCGTCCACGTCGCCCTGCTCGACTCGCTCGCGCGCGTCCCGCTCCTGCGCACCGTCGGCAACCACGACCGCTCGCATCCGAACGGGAACGCGGACAAGAACCTCTACGATGCGGTCTTCGGCCCGCGCGACTACTTCTTCGACCACGGGAACTGGCGCTTCATCAGCCTGGACAGCTCGGACCGCAAGGTCACGTCCGCCCAGCTCGCCTGGCTGGCGAAGGCGCTCGAGGGGCCCCGGCGCAAGGTGATCTTCACGCACGTGCCGCCGGCCTACCTCAAGGGCCTCAAGGAGCTCTCCGTCTCGGCGTCCGGTCCGCGCCTGTCCGCGGAGGACATCCCGGCCGACGCCGACGAGAAAGAAGGCTACATCCACGACGTCTTCACGAATTTCTTCTCCGAGGGCAGCGACGAGTTCGAGCGCCTCGTCGAGCAGGGCAACGTGGCCGCGGTCTACATGGGCCACATCCACGCCTTCTGGGCCGCCGACCGCGGCGGCGTGCGCTACGTGATCTCGGGCGGCGGCGGCTCGCCGCTCTACCCGCTCCCGCCCGGCTATCCGCAGCGCCGCTTCGCCCACTACATGACGGTCTTGGCCGCGCCCGACGGAGATTTCGTCGAGACCGTCCACCCGTACCGCGGCGGCTCGACGATCGTCCTGCCCCCGGTCGAGCGCGACTAGACCGCGGCCGCGCGGCGCCGCAGCGCCGCCTTCACCCGCGCGATCAGCAGGGGCGCCTTGTACGGCTTCACGATGTAGTCGTCCGCGCCGGCCTCGAGGACCCGCTGCTGGCTGAGATCGTCGCTCTCGCTCGTCAGGACGATGACGGGAAGGCCGCGCGTCGCCGCGTCGCCGCGCAGGCGCCCGATCAGCTCGGCCCCGTCCATGTTCGGCATGTTCAGATCGGTCAGCAGGAGATCGGCGCGGGCGATGCGCTCCAGCGCCTCGCGGCCGTCCGCCGCCTCGATCGCCTCGCAGCCGCCGCGCTCGAGAGCGAGCCTCAGGAGCAGGCGCGTCGGCGCGTCGTCCTCGGCCACGACGACGCACGGACGCCGCTCGGCCGCGCGCGCCGGCGCCGCCGCGGGCGCCGCCGCTCCCGAAATCGAGCCGACGAGCGCGGAGACCTCGCTCGGCAGGCAGTAGAAGGGCACGGGCGTGCGGCCCGCGACGCTGCGCACGTCTTCGAGCGCCTCCGCGTCCAGCGGGTTCGCCATCGCGACCTCGAGGCGGTCCTCCGCGGTGGACAGCGGCAGCAGGCCCCGGCGCCGGCACATCGACTCCGGCACCAACGTGGCCGCGAACTTCCCGACGCGCTCGCGCACGGGCGAGATCGTGCGGATCCGGTACTCGTCGAGCAGGGCCCGGCTCAGCTCGTCCTTGGTCGCCAGACCCTCCGCGAGCAGCGATTCGGACAGATGCGCGCGGCCCCCCGCGCGCAGCCACGCGACGGCCTGCCGCGCGACGCCGAGCCTGGTGGTCACCGCCCGCGCCAGCCACTCGTCTTCGAAGGTCGTCCGCGCCGGCCCGCCGCTCTCCATGGTCTTCATGCTCACAGGATAGCGGGGGCCGGTTGCGAAGCGCCGAAACGGCGATAAAGTCGCGCTTAAGTCCCGGGGCGGGCGCGCGGCTCCCCCGGGACCTCGGCGGCCGGATGCTATAATACGGCGTGGCCGTCGACAAAAAGTTCGTGCTCACGGGCGCCAAGCGCGTCGTCGACTCCCGCCCGATGTACGCCCAGGTCGTCGTCACCGACGACTGCAACCTGACCTGCTCGTACTGCGACGAGTACTCCGCCGGCGCGCCGATCGTTCCCCTCGAGACGCTCAAGGCGCGCGTCGACAAGCTCGACGAGCTCGGCGTGCTGGTCTACGACTTCCTCGGCGGCGAGACGCTGCTGCATCCGGAGATCGCGTCGCTGGCGGCCCACGCGAAGTCGAAGCGCGGCGGCTCGAACTTGGCGACGATCATCACCAACGGATTCTTGCTGACCAAAAAGAATATCCTCGACCTGAACGAGGCCGGCCTCGACTTCATGCAGGTCTCCGTCGATACGTTAAATCCCACGGGCTGGTCCGACAAGTCGTTGAAGTCCGTCCTTCCGAAGCTCCGTCTCTTGGCCGAAACCGCGACGTTCCAAGTCGAGATACAATCCGTTTTGAACGAAGAAAATCTGAACAACTACGACGAATTCCGTCGCACGCTGGAGCATCTTCCGTTCGCGTTCGGGTTCTCGATCATGCACGGCAAAGGCGGCCGGATCGCGATCAAGGGCGAGAAGTATCTCGCGCTCCTCGAGAAGTACGGAGTGTTCGAGGGCGTGAACTTCTACGGCGAGCACCTGAAGGAGATGCTCCGCGGCGACTTCTCGCGGCCCTGGAAGTGCCTCGGCGGCTACAAGTTCCTGTACGTGACCTCGGCGGGCGCGATCCAGTGGTGCGCCCAGCAGCGCGGCGTCGCCTACGACCTCATGACCGCCTCGCCCGAGCGTTTGAAGGCCAACGACGCGCACAAGCCCTGCGAGGCCGGCTGCTCGCTCGGCTGCGTGCGCATGGTCTCCCACACGCTCGGCGAGCCGCTCAGGACCTTCGGCGCCAGCCTCAAGCTCGCCGCCGGCATGAGCGCGCCGAAGCCCCGGAAAGAGCCCGTCGCGGCCTGACGCCCGCGGCGGCCTAGGCCTTTAGGCCCATTCTGCATCCAGGCCTAAAGGTCCGGAGGATTTCCCCTCCGGCCCTCGATGCGGGCCGTGCCCGGGGCTATCCTTCGAGCGATGCGAACGGAACAGCCGATCGCCGGCCCGGCCACCCTTGATCCTCGCCCGTCGTCGGGGTACAATGTCCTAGACGCCGTTCTAGAGGATCCCATGCATATCCTGATCTCCGTCGCCGCCGCCGCGCTGTTCGCCGAGTTCGTCGGCTATTGGGTGCACATCCTGCTGCACAGCCACCGCGTCGAGTTCCTGAGCCGCAACCACATGATCCACCACCTCGTCGTGTATTCCCCCGATCGCCCGATGCGGCTGTCGGAGCATTATCTCGGCTCGACCGACGACCGCGCCAGCGTGGCCGGCATCGGCCTCGAGTGGGTCCTGCCGCTGGGCGCGGCCGCCCTGCTCGCCCTCGCGGTCCTGCGCCTGCTCGGCGTCGCGGCCGTCGACCAGGCCGTCTTCCTGGCCGTCGCGCTCGCCTGGGGCTGGTGGATGTTCAGCTACATGCACGACCGCATGCACATCAAGCACCCGTGGCTCGAGAGCAGCCCGCGCGTCAAGAGCTGGTTCCTGAACGCGCGCCGCCTCCACGACGTCCACCACTTGTCCATCACCGACGACGGAACGATGGCCTACAACTACGGCATCTGCTTTTTCCTGTTCGACCGTCTGTTCGGCACTTTGCGCGAGCAGCACGCGCGCTTCAATCAAGGCGGCTTCGCCGCCGCCCGGAGGCGCTATGCCTACGTCTTCCCGCGCTGACGCATCCGCCCCTGGCGGAAACTCGGTACTCCTGTTAAACTCGATGCCCATGGCTAAACTCCTGTTCGCCGCCGCCTTGACCGTCGTCCTGAGCGTCCCGGGACGCGCGCTCCCCGCGCCCGTGCCCGCCGAGGCCGACGAATTCCCCGGCTGGAAGCCCTTGGGAGAGCCCGAGGATCCCCTCGCCGCTCTCGACCGCGACGGCGAGCATCTGCGCGACGCCTTCGCCGCCCCGCCGTCGGCGATGTGGCTGCAGAACGATCTGCGCTCGCCGCGCATGCTGGACCGCTTGGCCGCCGTGCGCGCGGCCGCGCGCCCCCGCGGCGTCGCCGCCCTGCCGGCGCTGTACGCGGTTCTGAAGAATCGGGAGGAGGACGCCGAGGTCCGCGCCGCCGCCGCCCTGGCGCTGGGCCGCATCCGCGACCGCTCCGCCGCGCGCGCTCTCGCCGCGGCGCTCGCGGACCCGGACGCCCGCGTCCGCGCCGGGGCCGCCATCGCGCTGGGCCGGCTGCGCGGCGCCGCCTCCTCCGACCCCTTGGCCCGCGCCTTGCTCACGGACGCCGCGTGGAGCGTCCGCTACGCGGCCGCCGTCGCGCTCGCGCGCGATTCCTCCGCGGACATCGCGCTCTCCGCGGCGCTCGCGTCCGACTCGGCGTGGCAGGTGCGCCAGCAGGCCGCGCGTTCCCTGCAGTTCTGCCCGGGGGCCGTCGCCCGCGCCGCGCTGACGCGGGCCCTCGGCGATCCCGAGCCCGTCGTCCGCGCCGCCGCGGCCTCCGCTCTCGGCGAGATCGCGGGCGTCAGCGAGCGCCAGCGCCTGGCCGCGGCCCTGCGCGCCGAGCCCGACTCCGCGGCGCGTCTCGTGATGGCCGACGCCGAGCGCCGCGCCCTCGCGCGGCCTTAAGGCGCGCCGCGCGTACGCGCGCTCTTGACAAATCCCGGCTCCGGGGCTAACCTCGCGCGGTCGTGACGAGGGCGGACGCGGCCCTCGAGGTCGCGCTCATTCAGGAGGCGGGATGAAAAAACTGGGCATTGCGATGGCGCTGGCCGTGACGGTCTCGGGCTGCTACGGGCCGTTCAACCTCACGCGCAAGTTCTACCAGTGGCAGGACGAGGCCGGGACGAGCGTCTCCGGCAAGTCCGTCGACAAGAAGTGGGGCCAGGAGGGCGTCTTCCTGATCACGGGCATCGCCTACGCCGTCACCTTCCTGGGGGACCTGGTCATCTTCAACTCGATCGAGTTCTGGGGAGGCAAGAACCCGATCACGGCCAAGAACGTCAAGTCCATCCAAGTGGGCGACCAGCAGGAGGTGCTGAGCTACGCGCCGGCGGAGCATCGCCTCCGCATGGACGCCTTCGAGAAAGGCCGCCTCGTCAAGAGCGTGCTGTTCCAGGTGCGGCCGGACGGGATGCAGGCATGCGACGCGAGCGGCAACGTCCTCTTCAACGGGCGGATGCGGGACGGCCTGGTCGTCCTGTCGGACCCCTCCGGCCAGGAGCTGGCCAAATACGACCCTGCGACGCTGCAGGCGGCGCGCTAGGCCCGCCGGGCAGACCTCCGCGGGCGGAGGCCGCGGCGCGCCGGTCGCGCCGCGGCCTCCGTGATTTCAGGGACGCGTCATTTCTTGGCCGCGTCGTCCGCCTTCTTGGCGTTGCCGGTGACCTCGAGGATGATCCCAACCTTGTCGCCGACGAGGACGCCGCCGCTGTCGAGGGTCTTGTTCCAGCTGATGCCCCAGTCCTTGCGGTCGACCGTCGCGGTCGCGGTGAAGCTCGCCGAGTCGTTGCCCCACGGATCCTGGCCGGTGCCGTCGATCTCGACGTCGAGGACGATCGGCTTGGTCACGCAGTGCATCGTCAGGTCGCCGAAGAGCTTCGCGTGATCCTTCTTGACGCCGGCGACCTTCGTGCTCTTGAACTCGATCGTCGGGCACTTGTCGACGTCGAAGAAATCGGCCGAGCGCAGGTGCTTGTCGCGCTGCTCGACGTCGGTGTTGATCGACGCCGCGTCGATCGTCGCGTGCGCCGTCCAGGCCTTCGGGTTCTTCGGGTCGTACGTGAACGCGCCCGAGAACTTCGTGAACCGGCCCGGGACCTTGCCGACGACGTGCGTGGCCTTGAAGCCGACCTGGGTGTGCGCCGCGTCGATCTCGTAATCCTTCGCGGAGACGGAGGACGTCAAAGCCGCGAGCGCGGCGGCGGCGATCAGAATTCTGCGCATAAGTTCTCTCCTTCGAGTGACGGCGTTGTGGGACGATGCCCGCGTAAATGTAACCGTTTCGATTACATCATGTCAAGCGCCGCGCTCCGGCGCGCAGCGCGAAGCCCGCGGCGAGGCAGACGGCGGCCGCGGCGAACTGCGACCACCCGCCTTGGGAGCTCAGCACGACCGTCGCCGCGATGCCCGCGAGCGGGACGAGCAGGCCTCCGGGCGCACGGAAGGACGCCGCTCGCCCGCGCCGCCGGTCCGCGACGACGGCGGCGCAGGTCGCGAGGTACTGCGCGCCGATCGCCACGTTGCCGAAGTCGACGAGCCTCTCGAAGTCGAGCGCGAGCGCGGCTCCGAGCGAGACCGCGGCCGTCAGCAGGATCGCGGCCCACGGCGCGCCGGTGCGCGCGCTCGGGCGGGCGAAGACCCCGGGCAAGTGCCGCTCCTCGGCGAGGCCCACGAGGTAGCGCGGGCCGCCGACCGCGCAGCCGGCGGTGAAGCCGAGCATCGAGACGAGCGCCCCGGCCGCGATCAGGCGCTCCCCGGCCGGGCCGAACAGCGCGAGTCCCGCGTCGGCGAGCGGCGTCTTCGACGCCGCGAGGCCGGGCACCGTCGCCAGCGCGGCGGCCTGCACGAGCGCGTACAGGACGGCCGCGACGGCCAGGCTCGCCAGCACCGCGAACGGGGCGTCGCGCTTCGGATCGCGCGACTCGCCCGCGGGGACGGGAACGACCTCGAAGCCCTGGAAGGCGAAATAGGCGAGGAAGCAGGCGCCGGGCAGCGGCGACCAGCCGTGCGGCGCGAACGGGCGCCAAGACGCGGCGAGCGCGCGGGGCAGTCCCGCCAGCGCGAGCGCGAGAAGGGGCAGGAGCTTCGCGGCGGTGAAGGCCGTCGACACGCGCGCGCCCGGGCGCGCGCCGAGCAGGTTCACGGCCGCGAGAGCGGCGATCGAGGCCGCGGCGACCGCCTTGCCCGCCCAGACCGCGTCCAGCGCGGGCCAGAACGGCACCGCGTAGCGCGAGAGGCCGGCCGAGATCGCGGCCCAGCTGACGATCTCCACGATCCAGCACAGCCAGCCGATCGCGAAGCCCGCGGTCGGCCCGAACGCCTCCTGCGCGTACAGCGACGGCCCCCCCGCGCGGTCGCGCGTGGACGACGCCTCGGCGAAGCAGAGGGCGACGGGGGCCAGCGCCAGCGCGGTGAGCCCGAAGGCGGCGATCGACGCCGGGCCCAGCATCCCCGCGAGCAGTCCCGGGAACAGGAAGATGCTCGAGCCGACGATCGCGTTGACGCCGATGGCCGCGAGGTGCAGCCGGGTCAGCGGCCGGCGCTCGGTCACGGCTTCGGCGGCGAGACGGAGGCCTCGGCCTTGATGACGACCGTCGTGCCGATGAAGGTCTGCGCGTAGAGCTTGCGCGCGGTCGACAAGGGCAAGGTCAGGCAGAGGTGCGGATAGGCCTCGTGCTCCTTCTTGTCGAGCGGCGGGCCGTGGATCACGAGCCCCTCGCGCGTGAAGAGCACGTCCTCGCCGAGCGCGCGGGCGCGCGCGGAGGTGCCCACCTGCGGCGGCTCCCAGTCCAGGCGCCCCTCGACCTGCTCGGACTTGCCGCGCTCGGTGTGCGCGTAGCGCTCCTTCGAGATGATCGTCGCGCGCATCGGCGGCGCGCGCTTGTCTCCGCCGACGGCGCGCGGGCGCGCGCCCTTGAGCGGCAGGCTCTCGTCGATCGCCTCGCCGTGCATGATCTGCACGCGGTCGACCGCCGGGTCGACGAGGACGTAGGTCGAGATGATCTGCCACTGCTTCTCGAGCAGGCGCTTCTCCTCGGCGAGCGCGAGCCCGCCCTCGAAGAGCACGCGGCGCGAGCGCGAGAGCTTCGCCGCGTTGCTCTTGGCGCGCTCCAGGTTCGTCGCGACGAGATCGCGCATCGACTGGCGCTCGGCGAGCTCCACGTCGAGGTCCTCGTGAGCCGCGCCGGCGGAGGCGAGCGCGGGCCCCGTCAGGCGGCGCTGGTCGACCAGCCACTTCTCCAGGCGCCACTCGCCGGCGAGCGCGAGGGCCCCGGCCGCGAGGAGGACGGGCCAGGGCACGCGGCGGTCGAGGCGGCGCAGGACGGAGGGCAAGGTGGTCATTCGAAGATGAAGACCTCCGTGCCCACGGGCACCGCCTTGTACAGCTTCTCGAGGTCGGCCGCGCCGACGCGCACGCAGCCGTGAGAGGCCGGCCGGCCGAGGAGCTCCTCGGACTTCGTGCCGTGGATCAGGTAGCCGTCGCCGAGGTTCAGGAAGAAGGCGCCGAGCTCTCCGTCGACGATGCGCGACGGGTCGTCGGGCGGGGGCACCGGCTCGCCGTCCTCGACGAAGGACCAGTCCGGCCGCCGCCACTTCGGATTGACGCCCTTGCCGATCACGCGGAAGGCCCCGCGCGGGGTCACGAACTCCCAGCGCTGGCCGCTCTTGCGGTCGCGCAGCTGGCCGCCGCGGCCGACCGAGACGTCGGCCTGCCACAGGAGCTTGAGCCCCTGCTTCACGTAGAGCTTGTTCGCCTTCGCGTCGACCACGAGGTAGAGCGCATTTTTAAGATGGCGCCCGACCTTCCAGCGCAGGACCGCGACCTCGCTCTCGATCGCCTTCTGCGTGCGCAGGTAGCCCTTGTCCTCGGGCAGGATGTTCGGCAGGCTCTCCAGGAACTCGGCCTCGCGCGACTGGCCGAGAGACTCGCGCTCGAGCCCCTGCAGGCGGCGCGCGCCGCGGTCCAGCGAGTCGGACTCCCCCTCGAGTCGGTCGACGCCGCGAGCGAGCGACTCGGCCGCGCGCGCGACCCGGAACGCGCGCCAGCCGAAGAGCCCGACCCACAGCGCGAGGCCGAGCGGGTAGAGCGTGCGGCCGAAGGAGGTCGGCGACGACGGCTCGGGCGCGGTGCTCACGGGACCGGGATCTCGTCGAGGCGCGGCGCGACCGCGCGGCCCGAGAGCGTCGAGAGCGGGCCCGCCGCGGCCTCGGCCGCGGCCTCCGCGCTGAAGCTCTTGCCGCGCGGGCGGATGATCGCGCGCAGGACCGTGTCCCCGCTCAGCGTGTCGATCGCGGTCAGCTGGGCCGAGCGCCCCTCGGGGTCGACGCCGAGGAAGACGGCGACGTCCGCGCCGGTCGAGCGCCGCAGCTGGGCCAGCACGCGCGGGTCGGTCAGCGAGTCGAGGCTGATCGCCGTGCCGGCGAGGACGCCGTCGGCCTCGTCAAGCGAGACCGCGCGCAGTCCCGCGGACTGGGCCGCGCGCGCGAGCTCGCGCGAGACTGTCGCGTCGCGCTCGGGCTGGCCCGTCCGGGCCGCGACCGCCGCCGACTGCGCCCGGAAGCCGCGCGCGCGCGACTGGAGCTCGATCTTCGGCGGGAAGGCCGCGCACGCCGCGAGGCCGGCGGCGCACGCCGCGGCCCAGCCCCATTGTCTCACGCGGGCATTATAGAAAAAAAGCCCCGCGGAGGTTTCCCCCCGCGGGGCTCGTTTTCGGACGCGTCGGTCAGAAGTGCGTGTCGAACTTGCAGTTCAGCTGCGCCGAGACGAGGTTGGCGAAGCTGTTGAAGTTGCCGCTGTAGCCGTCGAACCCGTTGTTGTTGTTGATCGCCCGGCCGTGGAAGAACACCGCGTTGTAGGCGATGTCCCCGCTCAGCACCGGCGTGAACTGATAGCCCGCGCCGACGGTGAGGCCGTAGCGCGGCAGGTCGACGAACGCCGGGTCGAACGCGGTCTCCGGCAGCGACGCGGCCTCGTAGTAGGCGCCGCCGCGCAGCTGGAGGTCGTCGTTCGGCTTGTAGTTCGCGCCCAGGCCGAAGTTGATCGTCTTGCGCGGCTTGAACTGCTGCGGGTTGTTGGTCTGCAGGATCGCGTTCTGCACGGCCGTGAGGCCGTTGTAGGTGATCCCGAGCTGACGCGCGTCGTACCAGTCGTACCACGCCGCGTTGACCTCGTAGCGCCACTCCTTGCTCGGCATGAACGCGTAGCCGAGCTGGACGTTCTGCGGGATGAACACGGGCGCGGAAACGGTCGTCGTGAAGTTCGGACCGAAGACCGCCGCGCTCGCGCCGGCGAAGCCGTTGGCGTTGATGCTGCCGTTCAGCGACATCTTCACGTTGCTGTGGTAGACGATGCCGAGCTGGTTCCACGCGTTCGGCTTGAACGTCGCGCCGAGGTGGTAGCCGAAGCCGCCGCCGGTGGCCGTCAAGGCGGCCGCGCCGTCGGGCTGCAGCGTCGGCGCGCCGAGCGCCGCGTTGATCCCGGTGATGTTCAGGGCCTTCGACAGCTGTCCGTCGACCGTGTCGTAGTAGTCTCCCGCGACGCCGACCGAGACCATGTCGTTCACCTTGTACGCGACGGCGGGGGTGATGTCGATGATGCGCAGGCGGGCGTCGGTGGCGTTGTAGCGCATGGGGCTGTCGCCGTCCCAGTGGGTCTCGAGGCCGTACGGGGCGACGACGGCGACGCCCGCGGCGAGCTTCCCGTCCATGAACTGCGACGTGACGCCGAAGTTCGGAATGAACACGCTCGTCGCGCGGGCGCCGGTGACCTGGCCGGAGCCGGCCTGAGTGTCGGAGCCCTCGTTGGTGAACTTCGGGCTCGCGTTCGCGTAGATGCCGCTGATCATCAACTGCGTGCCCGCGAGACCGGTCATGGCGGCCGGGTTCAGGTACGACACCGACGCGTCGCTGTCGACGCCGGCGACGCCGACGGCGCCTTGTCCCAGGGAGCGCGCGCTGATGAGCTCGCTGCTGTAGCTCGCCGTCCCGAGAGCGAAGGCCTGGCCGGCCATGCTCAGCGCGAGCAGCGTTCCGACGACCGCGTGAAGCCGCTTCTTCATTCTATGCGTCCTCCAGGGGCAGTGGCCCCGCTGACCGGGTTTATAACAATCCTGATGACGGGTGTCAAAGGAAAATGCGCTTTAAGTCACGGCTATTTTCCGGCGATTGACAGGCTCGGCGCGCGGGGCTATACTCGGCGCGGAGAACCTATGTCCGAGATCATCGCGCTGATACCGCCCGAAGGGCTGAAGATTCTGGTGACGCTGTTCCTCTGCTTCCTGATCGGCCTCGAGCGCGAGGAGCACAAGTCCGGGGAGACGTACACCTTCGGGGGCGTGCGCACGTTCCCGCTGATCGGACTTCTCGGCTACGCGCTGTCGCTGGCCGCGGGAGGGCAGGCGTTGCCCCCGGCCGTCGGCTTCGTCGTCGTCGGCGGCTTCCTGCTGATGTCGTTCCGCCACAAGCTCGAGACCCTGCCGTCTCCCGGCGTGACGACCGAGGTCTCCGCCCTGATGACCTACGTCCTCGGCGTGCTGGTCCAGCGCGACTTCTACTGGATCGCGGCGACGCTCGTCGTGCTGAGCCTCCTTCTGCTCGAGCTCAAGGTCGCGCTCGAGGGCATGTCGCGGCGGCTCGGGGCCGACGAGATCTTCTCGATCACCCAGTTCCTCCTGCTCGCGGCCGTGATCCTTCCCGCGGTGCCGAACCAGGACTACACGGCGTTCCATCTCAACCCGTTCCGGACCTGGCTCGTCGTCGTCGCCGTCAGCGGGGTCTCCTACGCGAGCTACGCGCTCCAGCGCCTCGTCAAGGGGCGCGGGGGCGTGGTGACCGCCGCCCTGCTCGGCGGCGCGTACTCCTCGACCGTGACGACCGTGACGCTGGCCAAGAAGTCGCAGGGCGCGGACCGCCCGCACCTGTTCGCGGGCGCGATCCTGATGGCCTCGGGCGTCATGTACCTGCGCCTGACGATGCTGCTGGCGCTGTTCAACGGCGAGCTGCTGGCCGCCCTCGCCCCCTGGTTCGTCGGCCTGGCCATCGCCGCCCTGCTGGCCGGCTGGCTCTGGTCGCGCCGGGACGACGCGGTCAAGCGCACGGCCGCGGACGACGCGCCGCAGAAGAACCCGCTCGAGCTGGACTCCGCTTTCCTGTTCGCGGGGCTCTTCCTCGCGATCCTCATCGCGACGCACCTGGCCGCCACGTACCTGGGCCGCAAGGGCGTCTTCGGCCTGGCCGGGATCATGGGCCTCGTCGACGTCGACCCTTTCATCATGGGCATGACCCAGACCTCGTCCGCGTCGATGCCGGTGACGGTCGCCGCCGCGGCCATCGCGATCGCGGCCGCGAGCAACAACGTCGCGAAGGGCGGCTACGCCTACGCGTTCGGCGACCGCCGCGCGGGACCCGCGGCGCTGGGGCTCCTCGTCGCGCTCGCGGCGCTGGGGCTCCTGCCCTTGCTCGTGCTCTGAGCCGCGAAAGAAAAGCCCCGCGGGGCGTTCCCCGCGGGGCCTCCCTGCGTCCATCGGACTAGCGGCCCAACTTCTCTTCGAAGACTTCCCGGGCCCAGGCCAGGTTCGTGCCGGCGGCCGCGAGGCTCGCGGTCATCATGACCTCCGCGATCTCCCGGTCGGTGGCGCCGAACTCCGACTTCAGGTACTCGACCTTGCTGCCCACGCAGTGCTTGCAGCGCAGGAGCGAGGCGGCGGCCAGGCCGATGAAGGCCTTGGTCTTGGGTTCGAGGACTCCGTTGTCGTTGACGGTCTCGCAAAGCTGGCGGAAGGACTGATGCGCCTCCGGCCAGGCGTCTTCCATCCAGGACTTGCGTGAAACGGCGGCGGCGTGCTTTCGAGCGGCCATGAGATTCCCTCCGTGCGGCATAGATTCGGACTTCGAATCCATCCTAGGAAAATTCGCGCGGAAAAGGAGCGTCGCCGCGTCGCCAGCGGAGGACGAAGGCTACTTCGGCCCCATCAGGTTGGGAACCTGAGGGTTCTGCTTCTGGAAGAGCGGCGCCGCCGTCGGGTCCGTGAAGGCCGGCTTCTCGACGAAGGAGCGCACTTCCTCGGGGACGAGCTCGGGATGAGCGAAGATCGCGTGCTCGTGGTCGGGCTGGCTGTCGAGCGAGGTCTTGTGGCCGGCGACGCTCGGGGTCGGGACCATGCGGATCGTGTCCCACGGGCAGTCCTTGACGCAGAGCATGCAGCCGATGCAGATCTCGTAGTCGACGTAGACGCCGAACGTGGTCGGGTCCTCGCCGAACTTCTCGATGCAGTTGGGCACCGGGCAGACCGAGATGCAGACCTCGCAGCCGGTGCAGGCGGAGAGGTTGACGAGCGCCTTGATCTTGGCTCGCGAGGCGCCCTTGACGAGGGCGGCGCGGCGCGCGTCGTTCTGGGGAGCGGGCATTAGACGGCCTCCAGCATGTCTTGGGCGTGGCCGGTCACGGAGATCTTGCGCAGCGCCCGCTTGATCCTGCCGTCGGGCCCGATCACGAACGTCGAGCGCTCGACGCCCATGAACTTGCGCCCGTACAGCGTCTTCTCCTTCCAGACGCCGTAGGCCTTGGCGATCTCCTTGTCCTCGTCGACGAGGAGCGGGAACGGGAGGTCGTGCTTCGCCTTGAAGCCCGCGTGGGACTTCGCGGAGTCCGGGCTCACGCCGAGCAGGACCGTCCTCTTCTTGACGAAGTTGTCGTAGCGGTCGCGGAAGTCGCAGGCCTCGGTCGTGCAGCCGGGCGTGTTGTCCTTCGGGTAGAAGTAGAGGACGACCGTCTTCCCCTTGAGGCCTCTCAGGGACCACGACCGTCCGGTCTCGTCGGAGGCGGAGAAATCGGGCGCCTTGTCGCCGACGGAGAGCTCCTGTGCCTTGGTCGCCATGGACATTCCATTCTACACGTCTGCGCCGCGCGAGTCAAACTCGGAGCGCGCCTTCGACCGCCCGGCGGCCCCGCCTCCTTGACCATTCGGCGTCCGTAAGATACCATTGTTGAAATGGTTGCTTCGTTTGCAACGATATATCCCGCCTCGCGAATCGAGGCCATGCTGAGCCGGCCCCCGCGATGAGCGCCCCCGCCGTCCGGCTGATCCTGCTCGAGGACTCCGACGACGACGCCGCGCTCCTCCAGCGCGAGCTCGCCGCCCAGAATTTCAGCGTGGACCTCCGCCGCGTCCGGACCCGCGCCGAGTTCCTGAAGGCCCTCGCGGAGTTCGAGCCCGACGCGATCCTGTCCGACTTCCGCGTGCCCGGCATCGACGCGCCCCAGGCCCTGGCTCTCGTGCGCGCCGCGCGCCCGGAGCTCCCGTTCCTGTGCGTGTCCGGCACGATCGGAGAGGAGCAGGCCGTCGAACTGCTCAAGGCCGGCGCGACCGACTACGTGCTCAAGGAGAAGCCCCAGCGCCTGGCCTCGTGCCTGCGGCGCGCGCTGGCCGAGGCCCGCGAGCGCAGCGACCGACGGCGCGCCGAGGAGGATCTGCGGGTCAGCCGCGAGCAGCTGGTGCAGGCGCAGCGGATGGAGGCGGTCGGCCGCCTGGCCGGCGGCGTCGCGCACGACTTCAACAACATCCTCACGACGATCTCGGGCTACAGCGAGCTCCTCCTCCAGCTCCTGCCGCCCGACTCCCCCTACCGCGAGGAGATCGGCGAGATTCTGTCGGCCTCCACGCGCGCGACGCGGCTCACGCGCCAGCTGCTCGCCTTCAGCCGGCGCCAGGTGCTCGAGATCCGCGTGCTCGACCTCAACGAGATCGTGCACGGCGTCCAGCGCATGCTCGCGCGCGTGATCGGCGAGGACGTGAAGATCAAGGCGTCGCTGGCCGCGGACCTGCGCCGCGTCCGCGCCGACGCCAGCCAGATCGAGGCGTCGCTGATGAACCTCGCGATCAACTCGCGCGACGCGATGCCGAAGGGCGGGACGCTGAGCATCGCGACGCGGCCGGCCGGGGAATTCGTCGAGCTCGAGGTCGCGGACACGGGCGAGGGCATGACCGCGGACGTCCGCGCCCACGTCTTCGAGCCATTCTTCACGACGAAGGAGAAGGGCAAGGGCACGGGGCTGGGCCTGTCGACGATCTACGGCTTCGTCAAGCAGTCGGGCGGCTCCATCGACATCGAGAGCGCGCCGGGCCGCGGCTGCGTCGTCCGCATCCGCCTGCCCGCGACCGACGACGCGGCGGACTCCGTCCGCGGCGAGGCCGCGGCGCCCGCGGCGGGCGGCCAGGAGACGATCCTCGTCGTCGAGGACGAGGCGCCTCTGCGCCAGCTGCTGCGCCGCATCCTCGACGCGCGCGGCTACCGCGTGCTCCTCGCCGACGGGGCCGGGCCGGCCTTGAAGTTCCTGCCGTCCGAGCCGAGGATCGACCTCGCGATCGTCGACGTCGTCATGCCCGACCTCAGCGGCCCGGCTCTCGTCGAGGTCCTGCGCACGCAGCGGCCCGCGCTCAAGGTCCTCTTCATCTCGGGCTACGCGGGCGAGGCGCCCCTGCCAGCCGCGCAGAGCGGCCGCTCGTTCCCGTTCCTCGCGAAGCCCTTCGCCGCGTCGGTGCTCGCCGCGAAGGTCCGCGAACTCTTGGACTCGCCCGCATGATCCACGCGAGAAAACCCGCCGGACAGGAGCGCACCGATGCCCTCTAAAATCCTCGTCGTCGACGACGACCGCGCGATCCTCGGCCTCGTCAAGAAATTCCTGGCGGCCAGCGGCATGACGGTCATGATCGCCGACAACGGCTCCGAGGCGCTCCTGCTCGTCAAGGACTCGAAGCCCGACCTGATCCTCTGCGACGCGGCGATGCCCGGCCTGGACGGCCACTCGCTCTGCCGCCGCATCAAGCAGGAGGCGGACACGCACTCGATCCCGGTCATCCTGATGTCGGGCGAGCGCGTCGACGACAAGTCGGTCCTCAAGGGCTTCGAGGGCGGCGCCGACGACTACCTGATGAAGCCGTTCTCCCTGCCGATCCTCCTCGCGCGCCTGCAGGCCGTCCTGCGCCGCTACGAGGCCGTCGAGGAAAAGGAGAACGTCCTGCGCAAGTTCGGCCTCGAGCTGGACGCCGCCGGACGAACCGTCAAGGTCGGCAAGTCCCCGGTCGCGCTGACGCGCAAGGAGTTCGACCTGCTCGCCGTGCTGGTCCAAAAGAGCGGGCGCGTGCTCTCGATCCCCTACCTTCTCGAGACCGTCTGGGGCTACGACCCCGCCGACTACAACGATCCCGGCACCGTCGAGGTGCACGTGTACCACCTGCGCAAGAAGCTGGGGGCGTCGCTGGCCAAGCGCATCGTGAACATGCCCGGCCTCGGCTACAAGTTCGACGACGGCGCGCCCCCGCGCGCTTAAGACGGTCTTCAAGCCGCCTTCGTCGGCGCGACAGCGCGCTCGGCTATGCTGGAGGCGTGAACGCCCTCGCTTTCACGCTTCTCTCCGTTCTCGCGGGTCTCGCGGCGCTCGTCGCCCTCCCGGCCGGCGCCGCGGGCCCGCGTCCCTCGCCGCCCGCCGGCTGCTCCCGGGCCGCGCGGCGCGTCACCGGCCTCCAAGAGGAGATTCTCCATCTGAAGGCGCGCCACTGGGCCCTGCGCCTCCGCCTCGGCTCCAAGATGGCCGACGCGCTCGCCGACGCCGACGCGACGATCGTCGATCCCGCTCAGCGCGCGCGCTACCTGGCCCAGCTCGGCGCCTGGCGCGCGGTCCGCGACATCCCCCCGCTCCAGAAAGAGGAGCGGGACCGGCTCGCCGCGGTGCAGGCGCTCGCCAAGGAGCTGGTCGCGGCCTGCCGGCCGTAGCCCCCGCTCAGTACGAGTCGTCGACGTCGCGCGCCATCTCCTGGACGCCGCGCTCCCACTGCGAGACCAGGTCGGTCCAGCCGTAGATGAAGGCGCCGTAGGCGAGGGCGGCGGCGAGGACGATCGCGACGGCGCCGAAGACCTCGAGGGCCTGAGTCCGGCGCTCGCGGCGCAGGGTCTCGTCGCGCGGACGAGCGATCGCCGGCTCCGTCCGCGCGCCGCGCGCGGCCAGCCGCGACGTCCGGCGGAGGAGCCCGCCGGCCGCCGGCTCCGGGACGGACGGCGCGTCGACCGGCCGGGCCAGCGCCGCGGCGGTCTCCCGCAGCGAACGCTCCACGCGCGCCGCCACCGCGGCGTGCGGCGCGCCGGCTGGGTCGGCGGCGTTCGGCGCGGCGGCCGCGGGAGCGCGGGCGGCGCTCGCGTCCGAGTCGTCCGCCTTCGCCGCGGCGGCCGGCGCGAAGACCGGAGCCGCGGCGAAGGCCGCGGGAGCGGCCGCGAAGGACGGCGCGGAGAGAGCGGCGGGAGCGGCGCTCGGCGCCGGGGCCGAGAGGACCGGCAGCGCGCGCGGCGGCGCGGCCGCGGCCGGGGCCAGCGCAAAGGACCCGGCGCCGGCGACGGACGCGGCGGACGCGGAGAGCGGGACGGCGGGGACGACGACGGCGCGGACGGCCTGGGCCCGCGCGGGCGCGCCGGGCAGGGTCAGGAGGTAGAGCGCGGCGAAGGCGGTTCTGAGCATGCCTTCATTGTACGCGCCGGACCCGCCGCGGCCAATAGTCCGGCCGTCGCCGCCGCGTCAAGGCTGGATGACGCCGCCGCTCCCGAAAGGCCCGGGGAGGCCCCGGGCCGGAAGACCCGTCACTTCCCGAGCTTCTCCATCTTGCAGCGGAAGCGCCGCTTCTTCGAGACGCCTTCGCGGCCGACGTCGGCCTTGGAGCGGTAGCCGGTCGCGGTCCAGTCATCGGGCGAGCGCGGATCGTACTCGATCGTGATCGCCGCGAAGCCGCAGAGCGCGCGGTCCTTGACCTCGTAGACGATGCGGAACGACGAGACGCTCAGCGTCTGCTCGACGATCTTGTAGCGCGCGGGCCGGCAGGTCTCGAACGGGTTGCGCCAGTCGATCGTCTTCGCCTTGATCGTCAGCTTGCCCCCGCAGGTCTTCCCCTCGCCCTGGAAGACCCCGGTGAAGCGCTTCTCGCGCGCCGCCGCGCTCGACGCGAGCGCGCAGGCGGCGAACGCCGCGGCGACGAACGCCCCCGTTCGGCTCATGGCTCGCGCGCGGCTCTCACGCCGACATTCTCGCATTCCGCGGGCGCGCGCAGGGCGAACTCCGCGATCTCGGCCGCGGCCGCCGCCGCGGAGGCCGGGCGCCCCGCGCGCGCGGCCGCCCGGGCCAGGGACTCCCGCGCCGGGCGATCCTCGAGCAGGCGCGCCGCGGCGCGAGCGGCGGACTCCGCGCCGTCGGCCTGGACGGCCGCGCCCGCGCTCAGGAGAAAGCGCGCGTTCGCCTCCTCCTGGCCCGGGAGCGGACGCGTCAGGATCATCGGCACTCCGACCGCCAGGCTCTCGGCGGCGCTGAGACCGCCGGGCTTGCCCAGATGGACGTCGCTGGCCGCCAGCAGCGCCGCGACGAAGGCGGGCGGCTGGGGGCCGAAGACGCGCAGGCGCGCGCCGGACTCGCCGCGCGTCGAGAGCGAGCGGCGCAGGCGGTCGTTGCGTCCGCACAGGACCAGCACGCGCGCGCGCGGGCTTTCGCGCAGCAGCGCGGCGGCCAGGCGGTCGAGCGCGCCGTGGCCGTGGCTGCCGCCGGAGATCAGCGCGACGGGCGCGGACGCGGGAAGGGCGAGCGCGCGGCGCGCGGCGGCGCGCGGCGGCGGCGCGGCGAAGACGGGGTGGATCGGGATGCCGGACGCGCGCACGCGCGCGGACGGGACTCCGGCCGCGGCCAGCGCCGCGGCCGCGGACTCGCTCGGCGCCAGGATCAGGTCGGCGGGCGGGTCGGCCCAGAACGCGTGGACGCCGTAGTCGGTCATCACGGAGACGACGGGCACGTCCAGCTCCCCGCGCCGGCGCGCGGCGGCGAAGACCGCGGCCACGGAGGCCTGCGGGCAGACGATCACGTCGGCGCCGCGCCGGCGCACGCCGGAGAGCAGGCGGCGCGCGCCGCCGAGGCGCAGATAGGCGCCGCGCGCCGCGCGCAGGGCCGCGCGCGCCGCGCCCGAGCGGTAGAGGACGCCCCAGACGCCGGGGGCCGCGCGCAGAAGCGCGTGGTAGCCGCGCGCGACGCTCAGCGCGGCGGCCGGGTGGTGGTCGCCCGCGACCTCCACGAGCGAGACGAGGAGCCCGCGCGCGCGCGCCGCCTCCTCCAAAGCGAAGGCCGCCGCGGCGTGCCCGCTCGGCTCGTAGCCGTAAACCAGGAGCACGCGCACGGCGGCCTTGTTCAATCGATTCTCACGACGCTCTCGACGCCTCGACCCTTCGGGCTCGGCGCAGAAGCGCGGAGGAAGGGCGAATAGCTTCTAGAGGTCGTTGGCGTCCTTCAGTTCCTGATAGCGCTTCGGGTACTTGGCCTTGAAATCCTCGACGAGCTTCGCGCGGTGGGCCTTCCACTTCTCCGCGTTCGCGCCGACCTTGCGGTGCGAGCCGTCGTACTCGAGGAACTCCCAGATCTTCTTGCCCTCGGCCTTCTCGATGTTGCAGCCGGGCTTGTTCATCATGCGCTTGACGTAGCGGTTCCAGACCTTGACCTCGGGCTGCCAGGCCTCGGGGTGCTTGAAGAGGTCGGGGTTCGCCTTCTTCCACGCGTCGAGGTTCCCCTGCTGCTTCGCGTCGTCCATGCCGCCCTCGGGCTCGACGAAGCGGCTGTTGAGCGGGCGGTTGGGCTGGTGGCACTGCGCGCAGCGCACGAGCAGGAGCTTGTAGCCGGCCTGCACGTTCTCGGGGTAGGACTTGATCACGTCGTCCGGCAGAGTGCCGGGGCCGAGATCGTTCGGGTAGGGGCTCGCCAGAGCCTTCTCCTTCTCCGTCATCTCGGCGGCGCGGGCCGAGCCCGGAATCGCCGCGAGGCTCAGCAAGGCCGCGGCGGCGGCGAAAATCCATTTGCGGTTCATCACGTTCCCCCTTATGAAGAATGTCATCGCGTGCGACGCGTCCATTCTAACTTTCTCGCGCCGTTCCTTCAAGTAGCCGCGCGGGCGCGGCCGCGAGCGCGGCTCGGTCGACTTACGCAACGGAACTTCCGACGCCCGCGTCTACTATAATACGCTCGAGACAGGGGCGCGTGCGAAAACTCATGAAAGTTCGACGGGAAGCCGGCGGAAAGATCGCGACGCTCGCGGCGGAGGACTTTCGCCGGGAATTCGGCGCGCGCTACGCGCCGTGCCTGGCCGCGGCCGAACCCCTCCCCTCGGAGTTCCTCCGCGCGTGCGTCGAGTGCGCGGACGGGTTCGCGCGGCGCGAGGGCGCCGGCGCGATCGAAGTCCTGCGGCGGCGCCTGGCCTCTCCGGGGCCGTCCGCCGGCTACGTCGCCGACGCCGGGCCGCGGGTCGGCCGCGGGCTCTTCGCGGAGCGCCCGATCCCGACGGGAACGTTCATAGGAGAATACGCTGGCGTGCTCACGCGCGACTGGGCGCCCGTCGGCCGCGGCGGCCGCTTCAATCCCTACCTTCTGAAGTATCCTTTCGAGAGCGCCTACGCGATCGACGCCGAGACGCGCGGCAACGAGCTGCGCTTCGTCAATCACTCCCGCGGCGGCGCGAACGCGCGGCGCGTCTGCGTCCTCTTCGAAGGCCTCCTGCGCGTCGTCTTCGTCGCCGACCGCGTCCTCGCGCCCGACGAGCAGATCCTCATCGACTATGGCCCCGACTATCGCTTCGCGTCGGCGCCGGAAGAACTGAAGCCGTGAGCGCCGCGCCCGAGGCCGCGTTCCGGCGCATGGCCGCGCGCGGACCGAAGAAGGTCTGCCTCCTCGCCAGCGCCGGCGTGGACAGCTCCGCCCTCGCGCTCGACCTCCTGCGCCGCGGCTTCGAGGTCCACCCGCTCTACGTCCGCTGCGGCTTCCGCTGGGAGAAGGCCGAGCTCCACTGGCTGCGGAGCCTGCTGAACGCGCTGCGCTCGCCGCGGCTCAAGCGGCTGCGCGTGATGGACGCGCCCATGGAGGACGCGCTCGCCGGCCACTGGAGCCTCTCGGGCCGCAGGGTCCCCGGCGCGCGCAGCGCCGCGCGCAGCGTCTACCTGCCGGGACGCAACCTGATCCTCTTCTCGCAGGCCGGCGTGCGCTGCGGCATCGAGCGCCTCCCCTGGATCGCGACCGCCCTGCTCGAGGGCAACCCGTTCCCGGACGCGCGCCCCGCCGCGCTCGCCGCGATGGGCCGCGCGATCAGCGCCGCCGTCGACTACCGCGTGGAGATCGCGGCGCCCTACGCGCGGCTCTCGAAGGAGGAGGTGATCCGCCGCGTCCCGGAGCTGCCCCTGGAGCTGACCTTCTCCTGCCTCAAGCCGCGCGGCCTGCGCCACTGCGGCGCGTGCAACAAGTGCGCCGAGCGCGCGCTCGCTCTCTCCGAGCGAGAAAAACGAAAAACGACATAACCCTAGAGACACAAAGGCACTGAGTTTTTTCGTTTTTCTTCGTGTCTCTGTGCCTCCGTGGTTTAATTTTTGTTGTCAAAAGAAAAGGCCCGGCGCTCTCGCGCCGGGCCTTTCGTTCTTGCGGCCGCGTTCGGCTAGAAGCCGGAGTCGTCCTTCTTGGCGGTGCTCAGCAGCCACGTCGCCAGGTCGTCGAACTCCTTCTTCGAGATCTTGTCCTTCCAGACCGGCATGAACACCATCGGCAGCGGCCCCTTCGGGTTCCACTTCTTGGCTTCCGCCGCGGCCACGCCGTTGGCGATCTTCTTGACCAGCTCGTCGTGCGTGTAGGTGCCCATCAGGTCGGGCAAGGTCGGCTCGCGGCCGAGCTCCATATTTTTAAAGAGTTCGTCCTTGGACATCTTCTCGTCGTAGGGCGCCTGGCCCGCGCCGAGCGCGTTGAAGCGCCGCCGGCCCAGCTTCGCGTCGAGGCCGTGGCAGCCCGCGCAGCCGTACTTCTGGAAGACGTAGTGCCCGTGCGCCTTCGCGTCGGCGAACTGCGGCTCGCGCTCGGGCGGCGCCGGCACGTGCCAGCGGTACGGGATCTGCTCCTCCTGCGTCATGCCCGACAGGTACGCGACGATCGCGTCGGCGTCGGAGCGGCTGAGCTCCGAGGAGCCCGTGTCCTTGTCGCCGACGAAGCGGGTGAAGTTCGCCATACCCGACGGAGGGATCGGCTCGGCGTTGAGCTCCGCGAACGGATCGTTCGGCGTGACGTGCTCCGGATCGTTCGTCAGGTGGGCGAGGATCCAGTTCTGGATGTTCCACTCGTTCTGGGGCAGGGGCTTGCCGTCGATGAGCACGCGGCTGTAGTTGTAGCCCGCGATGCGCTCGAAGGGCTTGTCGGCGATGGCCTCGAGGCCGACCGAGACCGTCTGTCCCCAGCCGTCGATCGAATGGCAACCGTAGCAGCCGTGCTGCTTGAAGAGCGCGCGGCCCTTCGCCGCGACCTCCGCACCCTTGAGCGTCTCGAAGTTCCCGTGGCACTTCACGCACGAGCCTTCGATGTGGTGGTCCTTGACGGAGAGCATCGGGTGCTCCCAGTGCATCACGTGCCCGTGCGCGCCCTCCGCGGTCGTCGCGAGGCCCTGGCCCTCGTGGCAGGCGGTGCAGCCGAACTTCGTGAACGGATGCGCCTTGACGAGAGCCGAGTCGATCTTCGGATGGCCCTTGTACGGGTTCGGCCAGTCCGCCGGCGTCTTCAGCGTGGGATTCGTGTACTCGTCCATCGCCACGTGGCAGGTCGTGCAGCGGTCGAAGCGGTCAAGGTCGCCGACGATGATCTGCCGGATCTCGAGCGGCATATGGCGCGACTTCTTCGCCTGCGCGCGCAGGTCGGCGGCCTTCTCCGGGTCCTTCTCGGCCGCGGCCTGCTTCTCGAAGTTCTCCGCCGTCATCTTGAAGTACTTCGACTGGTAGTCCTTCCAATCCGCCTTGTTGTCCGCGGCCAAGGCCCAAAGGAAGCACGCGAGCAGCAGGAAGTTCGAGACGTAGAAGAGTTTCCGGTAGCTCATGGTTTTCTAACGATATCCTTCGGAGTCGAACCATTTCCTTTGGTCATGTCAGATGTTGAGGCTGATCGCGGGGATGGTCAGCACGTACTTGATGTTGAAGGTCAGCCGGCAGCACATCTTGAGGAGGATGGCCATCGTGCACACGACCAGGCCCATCGTCACCAGGTAGCGCGGCCAGTCCAGCGTGCGGATGTAGCGCTGGGGCAGGATGAAGCCGAAGTAGAAGGCCAATCCTCCGAAGAACAGCATGAAGGCGCCGGAGACCGGCCCGACCTTGCCCAGCGCCGCGGCGATGCCCGCCACCAGGGCGACCGCGCCGAGGAAGCCGCCGAGCACGAGCTTGCCGTCGAGCTCCTTCTGGATCAGCTTCGGCAGCAGCATCGACGCGCCGAACAGGCCGCCGATCAGCGGGATGCCGAGCCACATCGGGAACAGGTTCGGGACCACGCCCGCCGGCAGGGCGGTCATCTTCGCGCTGATGATCTGGAAGGCCATGCCGATCGTGAACGGCGTGGTGCCCGCCAGCGGGCCGAAGACGTTCCACGTCGGCGGCGGCGCGGCCTTCAGGATGAACCAGCTCTGCCACGGCGGATAGAACGCGTAGTTCGGGCCGCGGCAGGCGTAGCCGATGTAGATCAGGATGAACCACATCGCGATGCCGAGAAGGAACATCGTGTTGGCGAACTTGCGGTCCTTCCAGGCGTAGGTGCCGACCCCTTTGGGGTTGGTATCGATATAGGGGATCGCCATCAGGCCGACGATGATGAGGCCCGGCAGCAGCACGCCCGCGATCCACGGATCGAAGTACACGAGCAGCTCCTGCAGGCCGACGAAGTACCACGGAGCCTTCGACGGGTTCGGGGTCACGTTCGGGTTCGCGACCGACTCGAGCGGGGCGTTCATCAGGATCGACCAGACCAGGATGAACAGCGTGGTCCCGGCCGCGCCGATGTACTCGCGCTTGACCAGGTGCGGCCAGACGTCGACCTTCTCCTCGTTCGCCTGATACGGCGCGGCCGAGAACGAGTCCTTGCGGATGCGCCAGAAGTGCAGGATCAGGAGGATGCCGACGACGAGCGGCACGGCGACGCAGTGGAGGACGTAGAAGCGCAGCAGCGTGTTCTCGCCGACCATCGTGCCGCCGAGGAGCGTGAAGCGCACGTCGTTGTTGATGTGCATGCCCATCACGCCGCCGAACGGGCCCTCGTTGCCGAGGAACGGGGTCGCGCCGGCCATGTTCGTGCCGACGGTGACGGCCCAGATGGCCAGCTGATCCCACGGAAGCAAATATCCCGTGAAGGACAAGAACAACGTCAACGTCAATAGTAATACGCCGATGCTCCAGTTGAACTCGCGCGGCTTTTTATAGCCGCCGCGCAGGAAGACGCTGACCATGTGCGCGATGACGGACACGACCATCGCCTGCGCGGCCCAGCGGTGGGAGTTGCGCAGGAGCTTGCCCAGCGTGATCGCGAACTCGAGGTCCTTGATGTCGCGGTAGGCGAGGCCGACGGTCGGCCGATAGTAGAACATCAGCGCGACGCCGGTCAGCGTCAGCAGGAGGTAGAGCACGAACGAGATGCCGCCCATGCCCCAGGTGTACAGCCAGCTCAGCGCGCGCGGGCGGACCTTGACCGGGTGAAGGTGGAGCCAGACGTTGCCGATGATGTGGGCCGAGCGGTCGCGCGGGGTGTCCTTCCAGACGCCGCCGCGGAAGACGGAGCGCCACAGCTGGGAGTCGATGACGTCTTTCTTGATCTTCTCGATGTCGAGCGTGGGCATGGGTTCCTGTTCTTACGCGGAGACGTAGTCGACGAAGAAGGGCTTGAGCTCGCGCTTGCCCGGCATGTCCTCGAGCACCGACTTGTCGACGATCAGGTCGCCGAGCGGCGAGAGCTCCACCTTCGCGCGCCACAGCGGGCGCGGCGCGGGGCCCGCGATCACGTCGCCCTCGATCGTGTAGTTCGAGCCGTGGCACGGGCACTTGAAGCGGTTCTGGTCGCCCCACCAGTTCGGCGTGCAGCCGAGGTGCGTGCAGCGAGCCCACAGCGCGTAGAAGCCGGTCGGGTTGCGGATGATCCACAGGCGCTGCTCGTTGAGCCACTTCGTCGAGACGCCGATGTCGTAGCCCTTCGCCGAGCCCGCGTTGAACTTCTGCGAGGGCTCGTAGATCACGTTCGGGAACATGAAGCGCGCGCCGGCCGCGGCGGACGCCGCGAAGAAGGCCGCGAGCGCGCTCCAGCCCATCCAGAGGAAGTCGCCGCGGCTGACGGCGGCCGCGGGCTTGGCCGCGGGCGCCGGGGCCGGGGCGGCGGCGGGCGGCGTCGGGGCGGGATTGTTGGCGGGTTCGCTCATTTCGTTTTGTTACCTATTGTTACCTGAATTGTCTTCTATGCCCTTCGAACGTCTTCGCCGCGACGGCGGAAGAAAATATCAATTGGCGTCCAGGGGTGTCAAACCCGTCGACGAGGAGGTCATCGCGCGGGCGCCGGCGCGGACTGCGCCCGGCGCAGGACCCAGTCCGCGAAGCCCGCGTGCGGCAGGAGCGCGTCGCCGCTCCACGCGAAGGTCAGGCCGGCGAGATCGCGCGGGATCTTGTCCTCGATCCCGCCGCGCGCGATCAGCACCGGGACCACGATCGCGCTCCCGCCGTCGTTGCGCGCGGCCGCCACGCGCGCGCGCAGGCCCGCGACGGCGGCCGCGCGGACGTCCGGGGCCGCGTCGTCGCGCAGGACCGCGAAGAACGCGTCGCGAAAGCCCCCCTCGCGGCGCACGGACTCCGAGTGCGCGGAGAGATGGTTCTGCCAGACGCCGACGGCCGCGCCGTCGACCGGTCCGTGCGCGACGAGGAAGACGGTCTCCTTCTTCGGGTCGCGGCTCAGCGCCTTCGCGCGCTCGAGCAGCACGCGCGAGACGAACGGGTCGTCGTCGAGCGCGGCGGCCAGGGCGATCGGGACCTTGAGCTTCACGCGATCGAGCGAGAAGATCATCATGTGGTGGTGGCCCGCGCCGGCGCCCATGTGGCCCGACGCCTTCAGGCGCTCCACGGCCGCGCGCATCACATCGGACGGGTCGTCCGTGAGGCCGAGCGCGTAGCGCGTCTGGTCGAGGACCTCGGAGCGCGAATCGACGAAGAGCGGCACGGCGACGATGCGCGAGACGCCGCGCCTCTGGAGCGCGTCGACGCCCGCCTGCAGGGTGATCGGATCCGCCATGCCGAGCGCGAGCTCGGTCGCGACCGACGAGTCGACCTCGACGCGCAGCTTCTCGACGGCCGCGTTCCAGGACGGGTCGCCGCCGTGCGCGAGCAGGAGTATCCCGTAGGACGCCCCCGCCGGGGCGGCGGAGGCCGAAGCGGCGAAGCCGAGCGCGGCGGCGGCGAGCAGACCCGCGGCGCTCACGGCCGCGTCCTCGACGCGTGGCGCAGGCTGAGCTCGCGGCCCGTCGCGAGCGACCGGGCCCAGGCGTCGAACTCGCGCGCCTTCGCCTCGACGATCCCGCGCGCGGCGGCCATCGCCTCGGCCCGCGACGACAGGTTCTTGGCGACGATCGACTCCAGGTCCTCGAGGCGGTACAGGAAGACGCCGTCGAGCGCGTGCACCGACTCCTCGACGTCGCGCGGCATCGCGATGTCGATCAAGAACAGCGAGCGTCCGCCGCGGCGCGACAGCGCGCGCTCGACCGTCGCGCGCGTGACCACCGCCGTCGGGGCGCCGGTCGAGGCGATGAGCACGTCGGCCCGGACCAGCTCCTCGGGGAAGGCCTCCCAGCGCACGGCCTCGCCCGAGAAGCGCGCCGCGAGCGCGTACGCGCGCTCCCAGGTCCGGTTGGCCACCGTGAGCCGGCCGATCCCGCGCTCGACGAGCCTCTTGGCCGCGAGCTCCGCCATCGCGCCCGCGCCGAGGATCAGCGCCGACTTGCCGTCGAGCCGGCCGAAGATGCTCTCCGCGAGCTGGATCGCCACCGACGGGACCGACATCGCGCCGGCGGCGACGCCGGTCTCGCTGCGCACCTTCTTGCCGACGTAGAGCGCGCGCTGGAACAGCACGTTGAGGCGCTTGCCCGTGAGCCCGGCCGAGCGCGCGGTCTCGTAGGCGGTCTTGACCTGGCCCAGGATCTCGCTCTCGCCGACGACGAGGGAGTCCAGGCCCGACGCGACCGAGAACAGGTGCTCGACGGCGCGCGCGTCCGCGCGCGCCTCGGCCTGAGCCTCGACCTCCGCGCCCGCGAGCCCGGCGAGGACCTCGAGCAGGGACTCGCGGCTCGGAGACGCCTCGCGCGAGGAGGCGGCGTAGAGCTCGAAGCGGTTGCAGGTCGAGACCGCGACCGCCTCGGCGACGCCGCGCGCCTTGAGCTCGGCCAGGACGCGCTCGATCGGCACGGCCGCGAGCGCCTCGCGCGCGTCCGAGGCCGCGGCGCGGTGGCTCCAGCCGAGCTGCAGCAGCTTCACCGCGGCCCTCCGAGATAGGAGTGCCGGCCGCGCATGAGCTCCGCGCCGAAGAAGGTCACCAGCACCGAGGCGAAGCCGGCCAGCGAGACGTAGACCGTGCGGCGCCCGCGCCGTCCCGCGCCGTAGCGCAGCCACAGGAAGACCGCGTAGATCGCGGCGGTCGCGAGCGCGAGCGCCATCTTCGGGTCGCCGGTCCAGACGCGGCCCCAGTCGAGGTAGGCCCAGACGAAGCCCATCGCCAGGCCCGCGACGAGCACCGGGTAGGCCCAGGCGATGATGCGCCCGTTCAGCGCGTCGAGCTCGTCGAGCGAGGGCAGGCGGTAGCACAGCTCGCTGGGCTTGCGCGACTTGATCTGCGCCTCCTGGATCAGCAGGGCCACGCCGACGCCGAAGGCGTTGGCGAACGCCGCGTAGGCGGCCATCAGCAGCATCGGGTGCAGGTTCAGCCAGTACGAGCGCAGCGGCTGGGCCAGCGGGCCGACGTCGGGGCTGGCGAGCGCGACCGCCGCGCCGAGGGCCAGCGCGGCGAACGGCAGCACGAACGCGCCGAGGATGCCCAGGCGCGCGCGCGCCTCGATGAAGAAGAAGGCCGCCGCGAGGGCCAAGGACATGAACGAGAGCGCTCCATAAAAGGAAGTGAGCGGCAGGAAGAAGCGGTTCTCCGGGAAGGCCCAGAAGGCCGCCAGGCGCGCGGCGAAGCCGAGCGCGTGCAGCGCGAGCCCGAAGCCCAGCAGGCCGAGCATCGCGCGGCTGGCGCGCTCGTCCTTCGTGGACAGGTAGCCGAGCGCCGCGAACGCCGCCGCGGAATAGAGCACGAACGCCCCCCAGGTGAAGACGCTCTGCGCGGTCACGCGCGCGATTCTACCATTTCCGCGGACGCGGCGTCAGTCGCCGGACCAGGGATTGAAGCGGCCGCCGCGCAGCGGGGCCTCGGCGCACAGGCGCTCGAAGAGCGCGAGCTGCTCGGCAGTCGCGCCGCCGCTCTTGAGGCTCTCGAGCGCGGGGTAGTAGACCGAGTTGTACTCGGTCTGCGACCAGGGGTATCCTTTATATGCCATGACGGCGCTCGCGCGGGCCCGCACGTCGGCGTCGGTCGGTTTCGGGTCGGCGTCAGTCTGTTTTGGGGCCGCCTTCGCCCCGCGGCCCAGCATGCCGCCGAGGCCGAGCAGGCCCGCCCCGAACAGGCTGCCGATGCCGATGTTACCCGGCACGGGGAACTCGGTCGCGCTGGTCGCGGCCGGGGCGTGCGCGATCGCGTAGTAGATCCCGCCGTAGATCACGGCGACGAGCGCCGCGCCCGCCAGCCAGGTCGCGAACGAAGAGACCCACGCGTAAGGGGCCGGGACGGTCTCGACGCCGGTCGCCGCGTTGATCGCCTTGAGCTCGCGGCCCTTCGCGTCGCGCGCGACGTACCAGAGCTGGGTCGGCCCCTCGCCGTCGGGCCAGCGCGCCTGGAGCTCGAGCGCGCTCGCGTCGGGCCCGGTCTTGGCGATCGCCTCCATCGGCGAGACCTTGACGAGCTCGGGCAGGGCCTCGGCGGGGACGCCCGCGAACAGGCGCAGCGGACCCTCGTCCTTCGCCGCGATCGCGTCCACCTGCGTCTCGGAGACCATCGTGCGGCGGACGGTCACCGAGAAGCCGCGCGGCCCCTTCGCGGAGTCCTGGCGCGGCGAGACGAAGCGGAACGTCCAGTCCTCCCCCCACGCGCGCGGCGAGAGCGACGCGCCCTGGACGCGGAGGTTGTCCGGCGCGTAGCCGGCCTTGACCGCGAGGCTCTTCGCGGCCGCGAGGCCGGCGTCGTAGACGAAGGTCGAGAAGCCCTCGATCGGGCTCGCGGGAGAGATCGAGGAGGCCAGCGCCGACGCGCGCGCGGATTCGAGCCGGACTTCGGCCGTGCGCGCGTTGACCGAGGCGACGCCGCCCTTTTCGTCGTAGAAGCGGTACCACAAGTCCCGATCGCCGGAGACGGGCTCCTCGCGGAAGTCGAGGGACGCGCTCGCGCGCGCGCCGAACGTCGGCGCCTCGCGCCGGACCGCGTCCAGCGCGGACTGCGGCTCCACCTTGACGCCCATCGCGAAGAGATACGCGGGCAGAGCGTTCACGCGCCGGCCCGTCGGTGCCTGAGCTCCTTCATACAGCGTCGCGCGCATGTCGGCCGGGCCGCCGAGGAAGCGGCGCGAGTCCACGTACACGAGCGTGCGCGCGCCGTTCTTTCCCGGGATCTCGAACGAGTACTTCCAGTGCTCCGCGTCCGCGACGGGGAGCGCCGCGGTCGCTTCGACGAAGAGGACGTCGTCGGCCTTGGCGCCGCGCTGAACGGCGATCTCGATGGCCTGCTTGCGCGCCGCGGAGTAGTCGTCGGCCGGATTCGACAGGACGCCGCGCGGCGCGCCGAGCGTGCCCAGCCCGAACAGCGCCGCCGCGCCGCTCGCCATCCCGAAGATAGCGGCGGGCTCGCGCGCGAGGTCGTGCAGCCCGCGCTCCATCTCCATGAGCCAGTCCGCCGCGGCGTGCGCGAAGCCGTAGATCGCCGCGACGGCGACCGCGACGATCGCGAGGCCGCCCGCGACGGCCGCCGCCGTCTCGAGGGCGCTCCCGCGCCGCGGGGCGCCGGCCGGCAAGGAGGCGACCGAGGCGAGCACGCGGTAGGCGACCGACGGTCCCTTGCCCGCGAGAACGTAGAGGTTCTTCGCGCGCGGATCGCCGGTGGTCCCGACCGAGAGCGTCAGCGCGCCGGGCACGGCGCGCTCCATGTTCGCGTCGGTGCGGTTGCCGAGCGTCGCGAGGGGCTGACCGCTCGCGCGCTCGCCGAGCCGCGTCAGCCAGGAGGCCTTCCTCGGCGCGTGCGGGACGTACATGCTGTCGCCGAGGATCACGACGTCCTCCGCGGAAGCCTTGCGCGCCTGCGCGATGTAGCGGGCCGCGGCCTCCTTCGTGATGATCGACAGCGCGACGTACGGGGGATTGGCCGGGTCCTTCGCGAAGCGCGGGGCGGCCTCGACGTCGACGCCGCGGCTGTCGAGCTCGGACTGGAGGATCGCGGCGACGCCGCGCACCGCCGCCTCGCTTGAGCCGGGCTTCAGCATCAGCGCGTAGCTGTACGGGCCCCACGACTCGGCCGGGACCTTGCCGATCCCGTCGTGCTGGACCGCGCCGGCCTCGGCGAGCCGCGCCTTCGTCGCCTCGGCGGCCGCGGCGACGCGGGACTTGACGTCGTCGGTCATCGGCGGCGCCTCGTACACCTTCACGGGCGTCCCGCTCTCGTCGTAGCGGTAGACGCGGCCGCCGGAGTTCACGGCGGCGTACATGCCGGCGCGCGTCTCGACCGGCAGAGTGTCGAGGGATTCGAACACGGTCAGCGCCGTGCCGCGCTTCTCGTCGCCGCGGTCGCTGATCACGTCGAAGGTCTTGCCCGCGGCGCGGATCGCCGAGACGGCCGCGACCATGTCCGGCGGGAGGCGCTCGTTGAAGTGCGCGAGCGTGTCGTCGAAGTCGGACAGCACGGCGCGGCGGTCCGCAGCCGAGGCGATCAGCGACTCGGTCAGCGCCGGCCCCGCGGCCGGCAGCGTGTAGACTCCGCCGGTGAGCGCGGCCGTCATCTGAAGGAGCAGCCGGCGCATCTTGTACGAAGCGGCGGAGTTCGCCCTGGGAGCTGCGGCGGGAGCCGCGGCGGCCGGCACGGCGTCCGTCTTGACGTCCGGCCCCGCGTCCGCGGCGGCGGCCGACAGGCCGGACGCCGCGAAGGCGGGAGCGCCGGCCGGAGCGCCGGCGACGTCTCCCTCGCCCGCGGAGCGCTGGCTCGTGAGGGCGTCCTCGATGCCGCGGGACGCGGCGTAGGCGGCGGCGGCGCCGACCGACGGATCGGCGGCGGCGGCGAGATGCGGCGCGAGAGCGGCGGCGACGCCGGGCGCGAACGGGGCGGAAAGAGCGGCCGCGCGCGCGGACGGGATCGCCGCGGCGGCGAGCACGGCGGGAGAGCCGAGGGCCGGAGCCGCGAGTCCCCGGCCGGACGCGGCGGGAGACAGGGTCGACGCGGCGGCCGAGGCCGCGGGCGCCGACGGCAGCGCCTCGGGCGGCGCGGCGCGGAAGGCCTGAGCGAAGAGCCGCGGGGCCTCGAGGCCGGGCGACAGCAGGACGAGGGCGGCGGACAGCGCGGCGGCGAGGACGGCGTGCAGGCGTCGGGCCAAGCGTCGGGTCATGGTTCTCCTGGTCTGGCGTCCTCTCCATGATATCAGCCGCTCCGGCGCCCGGCCTGGGCCGAACGGGAAAGGTTCGCGGTCTTACGGTCTAGGTCTTTGGACCCAGACGTCTCTAGGTCTATAGGCCCTTCGGGGACCTAAAGGCCCAGGCTAGACTAGGTCTAACGGACGCAGGAGAACCCCATGACCCGACTCCGATTTCTTCTCGTAATCCTCGTCGTCGCCGCGGCCCGCGCCGGGGCGCAGTTCTGCCCGATGGGCGCGACGCACCGGCGCATCGTGAGCTGCTGGGCCGACAAGTCGATGGATCAGTGCCGGCAGTACGCGCAGAGGGTCGGCTGCCGCGTCGTGCGGGTCCTGCCGCTCATCCACGCGGTCGTCGTCGAGGTGCCGGACTCGCGCGGCGCGTCGGCCGACGCCAAGCTCGCGACGACGCCGGGGATCTCCCGCATCGACGAGGACAAGAAGTTCCACTGGCTGCGGAATCTGCCCGACACCTTCGGCGCTCCGGCGGGCGATCTTTCCTCGATCGCCGCCCAGCTGACCGCGCTGAAGTCCGCGCCCCAGCTCGATCCCCGCATCCCCTGGGGCGTGGCGCGCGTCGGCGCTCCGGCGGAGTGGCCGAAGAGCGAGGGCGACGGCGCGACGATCGCGGTCATCGACACGGGCATCGACGCGACGCACCCGGACCTCAAGGGCCAAGTCCTCGGCGGCGTGAACGTCGTCGACCCCACGCACCCGGACAACTGGGCCGATGACGAGGGCCACGGCACGCACGTGGCCGGGACGATCGCGGCCTCGGGCGGCGGGCTCTTCGGCGTCGCGCCGAAGGCGAAGCTCTACGCGGTGAAGGTCCTGGACAAGGACGGCAACGGCGACTACTCGAGCATCATCGCTGGCATCGAGTGGGCGATGAACCACGGCGTCAAGATCGCGAACATGAGCCTCGGCGCCGACGAAGGGAGCGACCCGCTCCACCGCGCGGTGCAGGCCGCCGCCGCGGCGGGCATGACGATCATCGCCGCGGCCGGCAACACGGGCGGCGCGGTCGGCTACCCCGGCGCCTACCCCGAGGTCATCGCGGTCGGCGCGTCCGACGCGCAGGATCACGTGGCCGCGTTCTCCAGCCGCGGCGCGCAGGTCGCGTTCATCGCGCCGGGCGTCGACGTCCTCTCCGCGAAGATGGGCGGCGGCTACACGACGATGTCGGGCACGTCGATGGCCACGCCGCACATCGCCGGCCTGGCCGCCATCGCCTACTCGCTCGGCGCGCGCGACCCGCAGTCCCTGCGCGCGGCCCTCACGCGGGCGGCGAAGCCGCTCGACGGGCTCACGCCGGACCTCGAGGGCAGCGGGCTGGTCCTCGCCGGCAACCTCGGGCCGTCGTCCTCGCCGCTGAACGACCAGGGCTCGGGCCAGGCGGTCCTCGCCTCGCTGGCGACGCGCTGATCCGGATTTGACGGGCGTCGGACAACCGCTTCGGCCTAACCCCGGGCATCGAAGCGGCTCCGGCGCCCGTCGTGCTTTCGCGGGCGTCCGGGAATTCTTATGATGCGCCATGCCCGACTGCCCCTGGAGCGGCTGGACGCCGGCCACCATGTATTTCTGCGAGGAGCTGCGCTGCGGCCTCCTCGTCCAGCCCGCGAACGCGATCTCGAGCCTGGCCTTCGTCGCGGTCGGGCTCTACTTGTTCCGGCTCATCCCGCGGCGCTCGCTGTTCACCCTCTTCCCCGTCTCCGCCGTGCTCGTCGGCATCACTTCTTTTCTGTACCACGCGAGCGGGACCTTCTTCTTCCAGGTCTTCGACGTGTCGTCGATGTACATGCTCTCCTGCCTGCTCCTGTCCTTCAACGGCTGGCGGCTCGGGCTGCTGACGTCGCGGACCCTCCCCTTCGCCTACGTCGGCCTGCTCGCCGCGTCCGTCGCGGCGATGGTCGCGCTGAAAGGCCGCAGCGGCGAGGAGCTGTTCACCGCGGAGGTCATCGCGTATCTTTTTTCCGAGGCCGCGCTGCGCCGGAGGCGGCCCGGAACGCAGTACCGATTCTTCTTCTGGAGCTTCGGGACGTTCGCGCTCGCCTTCGCGATCTGGACCCTGGACGTGAAGAAGATCGTCTGCGCGCCGCGGAACCATTTTCTGCAAGGCCACGCGGTCTGGCACGTGCTGAACTCGTTCTGCTACTACTTCCTGTACCGCTTCTACCTGCAGTTCGCCCCCGAGCTGGAAGCGTCCCGGTAGAGCCGGAGCTTCCAAGTCGCGCGCGGGCGCGCGGTCAGGACTTCAGCTGGGCTTTGAACTGCTTGGCGGCCATCGCGTAGCCGCCATTCCCGCCGTCGATGAAGTGGATGTGCTTGCCGTCCTCGACGTCGTAGACGAAGCAGGTCATGAGCGCCGCGGGCGACTCATGCAGGCCGAAGCATATCTCGCCTTTCGCGCGGAGCTCCTCGAGGTAGGCGCGGATCGCCGCCGCCTGCTCGGCCGAGCAGTCGACGACCATGCGCAGGATGTCGTCGAACTTGCGGAAATCGGAGTGGGCGCTCATCGACTCGGCGTATGTCTTGGCGTCGAAGCCCAGCGCGGGGACCTTCCACTTGAAGATCAGCGTGGACATGACGGCCCCCGCCGCGCGCTTCAGGAACTCGACCGAGAACGGCCCGCGCCGGCTTCGCCACTCGCTCTTGACGTTCTCCCAGACCGACCGGTACTCCATCGTCGACAGATGGACGGGATTGGCGCTGAACAGGTCCCCGTTGAAGATCGCGTCGAAGCGCTTGAGGAGCTTGTCGTAGATCGGCTTGGGGTCGGCGCCCGCGCGCGCGCCGACGAGGATCGAGAGGATCATCCCCCACTCCGACGGGATCGGCTTCCAGCGGCAGGAGAGCCCGGTGAGGTCGCTGCGGTGCTCGGGCCGCTCGGCCACGGCGTAGCGCGCCGGCTCCGCCTTGACCTTCGCGTCCGCCCTCGAGAGGCCGCCGCCGCGGAACGACGCGATGGCCCGGCCCGCGAACAGCTCGAACTTGGCGACCTCCACCTTCAGCCCCTCCGCGTAGAGCTCCGCCACCTCGACCGCGCCCACGCGCAAAGTCATGCCGAACCTCTCCCGGGCCAGGGCCCGGACGCCGTCCAGGGCCGCGGCGACTTTCTCGAAGGAGTCGGGAGGGATCACGAGCGTCGCGCCGTCGCCTCCGAAGACGAAAGGGAAGTCGCGCTTGTCCATCGCGTTCTGCGCGGCGGCGATGGCGGCCGCGCCGACCATGTTGACGTCCTTGTAGCGCCCGGCCTCGATGGCCTGCGTCGACCCCTCGACGTCGGCGATGACGACCTTCCAATCCGCCGGCACGGGCCGGAAGGGCTGGTCGCCGGTGACGTCCTTGAAGTCCGCGAAAGCCGGCAGGTCCGCGTAGAAGCTGCTGCTGTCCATTCCGCCCGCAGTATACTGGTTTCGCCGCCGAGGACCAAAGACCCCGCTCCGGCGGACCGGAGCGGGGTCGTCGATGCGGAGAGCCGGCGAACGGCTACTGGCCGCCGGCCGGATGCCTCTCGTCGTGGATCATCGTGCTGTTGGCGTTCTCTTCCTGGTTGATCTGCTTCTGCTCGGCCCCGGTCAGATGCCCGCCGTTGGCCTTCACGTCCGCGTGCTCCTGCTGCTTGATCGCGCGGTCGTTGGCGCGCAGCTGCTGCGCCTGCCCCTTGCTGAGCTGGCCGTCCTTCACGCCCTGATTGATGCGCCCCCGCTGGTTGCGGACCCGCTTGTTCACCTGGTTGCGGCGCGGGTGCTTGTTGGCGAACTTGCTTCCCGGCTTCCCGACGGGATTGCCCTTGCCGGCATGAGCGAACGCCGGCATCACGAGCAGAACCGCGGCAGCCAACATCAGCGTCTTGAACAGTGATCGCATGAAACCCCCGTGCGTCCTACCAATCATAAGTCCGGAAACCGGAAAAGTTCGAGTGACTTTAGTCACTCCGCCGCGAAGCGAGCGAGCATGTCCCTCCGCGACGTCAGCTCGACGACCCGGACGCCGGCGCGGTCCAGCCCCGCCGCGATCCCCGTCCGCTCCCGGAGCGCCGCCTCGATCTGCGCCTTCACGTCGCCCTTCGGGTCGAAGGAGACCTTGTCGAGATCCTGGAGGCGGCTCGCGTGATGGTGATGTCCGTGCGGGAAATAGATCGTCCCGTTGCTGAAGTCCACGGCGTAGGCGATGACCCCCGGGATGATGAAGAAGATCAGGCCGATCCCATCCAGAATCGCCACTCCCACGTCGATGTCCCCGCCCCTCTGCCCGCGCCTCTCCGGATACATCAGCGTCCCGCAGCCCAGCGACTGGCCGACCAGCGCCAGGCCGAGCAACAGCATCAGCGGCCGCGTCCAGCTCTTGATCATGAAGCCTCCCTTTTGAAAGCGAACGGTCCCCAGGCCTGCATCACCGGCATCACCTGCAGGCGGTTGACGTTCACGCGCCGCGGCAAGGTGCAGGCCCAAAAAATCGTCTCGGCCACGTCTTCTCCGGTGAGCGGCGCGATGCCCTGGTAGGGACCGCGCGCCTTGGGCGCGTCGCCCTTGAAGCGCACGAGCGAGAACTCGGTCTCGGCCAGCCCCGGCTCCACGTTCGTCACGCGCACGTTCGCGCCCAGTATGTCGGCGCGCAGGTTCAGCGCGAACTGCTTGACGAAGGCCTTCGTGGCGCCGTAGACGTTGCCGCCCGGGTACGGGAAGTCCGCCGCCACCGAGCCGAGCAGTATCACGTGGCCCTCGTCGCGCTCGACCATGCCGGGCAGGAAGGCTCGGACGGTGTTGAGCAGCCCGGAGATGTTCGTGTCCACCATCGTCTGCCAGTCGTCCGCGTCGGCCTTGTGCGCGGGCTCGAGGCCGAGGGCCAGGCCCGCGTTGGCGACGACGACGTTGACGCCGGCGAACGCCTTGGGCAGGCTCTTCGGAAGGGCCGCGACGGCCGCGCGGTCGCGCACGTCGAGCGCGGCCGCGTGGCAGGACGCGCCGAGCTCCTCCTTGAGCTCCGCGAGCCGCTCCTTCCTCCGCCCGGTCGCGATCACGCGCGCGCCTTCCTTCGCGAAGCGCCGGCACGTCGCCGCGCCGAAGCCCGACGTGGCCCCCGTCACCAGCACGGTCAAGGTCTTGGGATCGACGCGCTCGCTCATGCCCACAGTCTACAAAACGCGCCGCGGCCGGGACGAATTGCCATAATCTCCGCGGAGGATCACCCCATGGTCAACATGTCCGCCGCCTATCAAGGCCGCCTGCGCTGCCGCCTCACCCACGGGCCGTCGGGCTCCGAGATCGAGACCGACGCGCCGAAGGACAACATGGGCGAGGGCTCGCGCTTCTCCCCCACCGACCTGGTCGGCGCGGCGCTCGCGTCCTGCGTGCTGACCACGATGGCCATCGTCGCGCAGCGCGACGGCGTCTCGCTCGACGGCGCGCGCGCCGAGGTCTCCAAGGAGATGGTCTCCTCCCCGACGCGCCGCATCGGCGCGCTGCCCGTGAAGGTGACCTTGCCCGCGAAGATCCCCGCCGACTACCGCGTGAAGCTCGAGAACGCGGCGCGGACCTGCCCGGTGCACAAGAGCCTGCACCCGGACGTGAAGGCCGAGATCACTTTCGCCTACGACGCTTGAGCAGGTCGGCGATCCGGTCCACCGAGTCGAGCCTGCCCGGGTCGAACTCCGCCGGGTCCAGCGCGAAGCCGTAGCGCTTCTCCAGGAAGACCACCACGTCCAAGACGTCCACCGAGTCGAGGCGGCCCGACAGCACCAGGGACTCGTCGTCGGCGAAGGGCTTCGGGTCGTCCTTGCGGCTCAGGAGCTTGGTCAGGAACGCGCGCACGTCCTCGCGCTCGGTCATGCGTCCTCCGGTCGGGTTCATGGTCGGAACAGGTTGACGAAGTAGAGGCCGTAGTCGGCGATCGTCAGGCGCCGGTCCAACTGCTCGCTCTCGGCCACCACCGTCATCAGCAGGTAGAAGACGAAAACGACCGCGATCGAGAACGCCCGCCGCGCTCCCGTCCGCGGCGCGCGCCCGCGCGCGCGCGCGCGCAGCTGCGAGACGGCGATCGCGACGCCGAGGATCAGGCAGTAGACGGCGTAGACGTGGAAGGACTTCAGCGCCGGCCGGAGCCCGTCGGACCAGACCGCGTCTGCGCCGGACACGAAGTGGAAGACCGCGTTCCCGAAGCCCGCCGCGGCGAGCGTGGCCGCGAAGAGCCGCAGGCGCGGCGAGTCCTTGAAGAAGCGCAGGTAGGTCGGGTAGAAGAAGAAGTCGGCGAGCAACTCCTTGAAGTAGTAGTAGAACCGGTTGTAGTACTCGGCGATCGTCGTCGAGGAGAACGGGCGGACCGTGTTGCGCGGCGCGGCGTAGCCCGCCATGCGCGCGACAGCCACGATGCGGTGACCGAGCACGCTCACCGCCGCGACGGAGCGCAGGAACTGGAGCAGAAGAACGGCCCAGCGCAGGCGCCAAGCGACGGGAGCGCCCGCGGCCTGGGCCGCGAGGGCCGCGGCGTAGGTCGGCACGACGCCGTCGAGACGGCCCAGCTGAGCCGCCGCGGCCTGAAGGACCAAGGACCAGGCCAGCAGCTTGAGGCCCTTGAGCTGGACGACGGCGAGAGACTCGTCGTCCTTGGCCTCGATGCGCGAGAGGAACAAAGCGCCCTTGGCGAACGGGACGTCGGTGTAGCCCCAGAACGGGCGCAGCGCGCCGAGCGTGCCGGCGTCGGGAGCGACCCCGGCGGAGCGCAGGTCGGAGACGGCGTAGGCGAAGAACCAGAGATAACGGCTCAAGATCATCGCGGCGGCGACGGCGACGAAATACGGCAGCCCGGAAAGATGAACGGAAACGACCACGGAGACGCAGAGAACGGAAAGAAGAAAAATGACGGGACGGCGGGACACCGGGAAATTCGGGAAGCGACGGACGGTCTGAAGATAAAGGCCGAAAAGAAAAAAAATACCGGCGACGACAGCGAAGACGCTCCACAGCGGGATGCGCTCGGCGGCGGGGCCGAGGGCGGGCAGGCGGGTCAGAAGAAAAAGATTCAGCGGCGGGTCGCGGTAGATCCAGTACAGCGCGGCGAAGAAAAAAATAAAGCGGCGACGGGCCGGGAAAAAAGAAGCCGCTAAGAGTATCGCTCCGGTCGGCAGCCAGAGCGCGAAGCCGGACAGCCTCAAGAGCGCCGTGAAGACGACGACCAAGGCCAGGCGTCCCGGCGCGGTGCGGACCCAGGACACGAGCGCGGGATAGGTCTCGAGGCGCGGGATCAGCCGGAAGGAGCGCATGCGCTAGCCCTCCAAAAGCGCGATCAGCCGCGCGCGGTCCAATTTCCCGTTGGGGCTTCGCGGAAGGCGCCGCAGAGCGAGGATGCGGCGCGGGATCATGTACGCGGGAAGCCGGCGCGCCAGCTCCGCGCGGATCGCCGCGGGCGGCGCCGCCGCGCCGGCGACGAAGGCCGCGATGCCCTCGGCGCGGCCTTCGCTGACGGGCCAGGCGACGGCGGCGACGTCCTGCGTCCCCGCGGCCCGGCGCAGCCAGGCCTCGACCTCCTCGAGCTCGACGCGGTAGCCGCGCACCTTGATCTGGTTGTCGACGCGGCCGAGGTGATGGAAGCGGCCGGCGCGGTCGCGGCGCGCGAGGTCGCCGGTCAGGTACCAGCGCGCGCCGGCGAGCCGCGGAAAGCGCCGCGCCGTGAGCGCGGGCTCGTCGAGGTAGCCGAGCGCGAGCTGGGGGCCGCTCAGCGCGAGCTCTCCCTCCGCGTCCGGGCGCGTCAAGAATCGCCCGCCCGGACCGACGATCGCGGCGCGCATCCCCGCATACGGCCTGCCGATCGCGAGCATGCCGCGGCCCGCGGTCTCCGCCGGCGGCTCCTCGAGGCGCTGGCACAGGCAGGTGATCGTGGCCTCCGTCGGGCCGTATTGATTGTCGACGACGCCGTTCGGCGCCGCGGCCCGCCACGCGCGCGCCGAGGCGACGGTCAGGCCCTCGCCCGCGAAGAACGAGACGCGCAGGGACGGCAAGGAGCGCGGCGTTAGATGCTTCAGCCGCGCGAGCATCGCGATCACGGACGGGACCGCGGCCCACACCGTGAGCCGGCGCGCGCGGATGAAGGCCGCGGGCGCCATGAGCGCGGCTTCGGGTAGGACGTGGAGGGAGGCGCCCGCGCCCCAGCAGGCGAACATCTCGAACGCCGAGACGTCGAACGAGGTCTCGAAGAACTGGCCGAAGCGGTCCTCCGGGACGAAGCGGTACCGCGCCTGCACGCGCGCCAAGTAGCGCGCGACGCCGCCGGCCGCGGTCAGCACTCCTTTCGGCTCGCCGGTGGTGCCGGAGGTGAACAGGATGTACGCGGGGGCCGAAGCGGGGACGAACGCCGGCGGCGAGCGGCGCGCCGCCGGCGCGCGGCCGAGCAGGACTCGCGGCGGAAGGACGGCGCGCAGCGCGCGCAGGTGCTTTTCTCCCGCGGCGTCGGCGACGACCGCGTCCAGGCGCGCGCGGCGCAGGATCTGCTCGAGCCGCGCGGCCGGCTGCTTCGGATTCAGCGGCACGTAGGTCCAGCCGGCGCGCGCCGCGCCGAGGATTCCCGCGTAGGTCTCCAGGCTCCGCGCGGCCAGGACGCCGACGCGCCCGGCGCGCAGCCCCAGCCACGCGGCGACGCGCGCGGACTCCTCGGCGAGCGCGCCGTACGACCAGGACTTCCCGCCGACGACGAGCGCCGTCCGCCGCGGGCGCGCGCGAGCCCGGCGGAGGAACGGGAGCGCGAGGTTGCGGCTGGCCCCGGACGTCATCGCGGACGCAGTCTAACATTTCGCCCGCGCCGGGGCGGGCCCAGGCGCCTAGGCCTTTCGGCCCTCCCGGAGGCAAGGCCGTTCGGGCACACTGCGGATATGAAGAGCACCCCCCTCCTCCTCATCGCCTTCGCCGCCGCGTCCGCCGCGCCAGCCTCCGCCGCCTGGACGAGCATCACCGCCTCCGACTTCGAGATGGCGCCGCCTCCCGCGAAAGGCTCGCCGGCCTATCAGCAGGACTTCGCGACCTTGCTGAGCCTCCAGGACTCGCGCACGCAGGAGCAGTGCGACATGGCGACGGCGATGAACATCCCCACTCTCTCGGCCCTGTACGCGCCCTCCGGCATCCTCACGTCGGCGGAGCTGTCGTCGGTCGCGCCCTTCCTCAATCAAGTGGACGCGAAGGTCAACGCCATCGCGACCGCGTTCAAGAAGGAGTACATGCGCCCGCGGCCCTACAACGAGGACCCGCAGATCCAGCCGTGCGCGCCGAAGCCGAGCGGCGCGCAGGCGTACCCGAGCGACCACGCGACGGTGGGCGCGGTCGACGCCTGCGTGCTGGGCCTGATCTTCCCCGATCGCGCGGCAAAGCTGACCGACTGGGGCCAGTACGTCGGCCAGCTGCGCGTGATCTCCGGCGTGCACCATCCGAGCGACGTCGCCGCCGGGCAGACGCTCGCCGCCTCGATCTGCTCCTGGCTCGAGGAGCAGGGCGACTTCAACGCCGCGGTCGCGAAGCTCCGCACGGGCCCGTAGCCGGAGCCCCGTCGCAAGACGCGCGGCGAATTCCTATACTCCGGAGATGCTTCGAGCCCTCCGCGACGCGGTGCCGGACCGCGTCCAGCTCGACCAGAAGACGACGCTGATCTCCCTGCGCGGGGTCGTGTCGCTGCTGATGATCTTCTTCCTGGTCTACAATCCCAACGCGGACCTCGTCGGGATCTGGACCCCCTTCCTGCTCGTCGCGGCGCACGCGGCCTCGGACCTCGGCTTGATCTGGGTCCCGCGCGAGCTCCTGGAGAGGACCGTGGTCCAGGCCGGGATATTCCTGTTCGACATCGTCGTGATCTCCGGCCTCATCTACTTCTGCGAGGGCTTCGACAGCGACCTCTACCTCATCTATTTCGTCGTGGTCCTCATGTCCAGCCTGCAGATGCGCATCTGGCAGAGCCTCCTCGTCGCGCTGGCCGCCAGCGCCGTCTACCTGACCCTGTGGAGCAAGTCCAACCCGAGCGGAGAGCTCTGGGACACTCACATCCTGCTGCGCCTTCCCTTCTTCTACATCGTGGCGGTCGTCGCCGCGTTCTTCGCCCACCACGCGCGCGAGCGCGAGGAGATGGTCAAGGAGGCGTCCGCGCAGGAGGACCGCGCGCGCCTGCGCGCGGTCTTCGGGCAGATGCAGGCCGCGGCCGTCCTCACGGACGACCGCGGCGCCATCGTCATGCACAACGAGGCGGCGCGGCGCTTCTTCGCCATCGCCGAGCCCCCGCGCGGCTCGCTCGCCGAGCATCTCGCCGGGATGAAGGTTTCGCCGCCGGTCCGCGAGCTCCTCGGCGGCGCCTCGCCCGTCGCCGCGTTCGAGGCGGTGCGCGAGGAGCCCAAGCTCCTGGTCCTGGCGGGCGCGGCGTCGGTGCTGCGCTTCGAGGCCGCGGAGACCGAGTCGCCCTGGCGCGGGCACCTCTTCGTCTTCCGCGACGTCACCGCCGAGCGTCAGGAAGGGATGCTCAAGCGCTCCTTCCTCTTCCTGATCTCGCACAAGCTCAAGACGCCGCTGACCTTGATCGTCGGCTTCGCGCACCATCTGCGCGGCGAGCTCGGCACGAATCCGCCGGCGGGCTGGAGCGCGGGGCTGGACAGCATCCTGACGCAGGGCACGAAGCTCAGCGGCCTCATCGAGAAGCTGCTCGATTTCATCGCGATCGAGTCGCTGGAGCCCTCGCGGCTGGACCGCAAGGGCTTCGTCCTGGCCGAGACGGTCGCGGAGGCCGTCAAGCCGCTGGCCCCTTGGCTCGCGGAGCGCCGCGCCGTGCTGGAGATCGCCGTCGATCCCGGCCTCAGGGCCTTCGGCGACGAGGCGCTGATCGGGCGCGCGCTCAAGAACCTAGTGGAGAACGGCGTCAAGTTCAACGGCAAGCCGAGCAAGCACGTGCGCGTCGAGGCCGCGGAACGCGACGGTCTCATCGCGGTCAGCGTCCGCGACGACGGCGACGGCATCCCCCCCGAGGACCGCGAGAAGATCCTCCAGCGCTTCCACCAGGTCGAGGCGTCCTTCACGGGCAACGTCGAGGGCTGGGGCCTGGGCCTGCCCTTCGCGAAGAAAGTCCTGGAGTTCCACGGCGGGAAGCTCTCCGTCGAGTCGCGCATGAACGAGGGCACGACGGTCCGCTTCACGCTGGAACGCGACGCCGCTCCCGTTCCCGCCGCGCGCTGACCGGACTACCCGAGGCTCGCCGCGACGTCCCACAGCGGCGCGAGCACGGCGAGGACGAAGAGCAGGAATGTCGCTCCCGCCATGAGCGTGAGCATCGAATTCACCCAGGGAGGCGGAGAACGACGGTCCTTCCAGAGGCTGAAGACGGCCAGCCCGAGGCACGTGCTGCCCCAAGCCGCGCGCTGCGCCGGGAAGCAGAGGGTCCGGGTCAGGAGGGTTGGCGCGCCGCCGTAGGTCCTCAGAACGTCGCCGAACACGCGCGCGACGCAGAAGAAGAGAAAGGCGAGCATGAGCCAGCACGCGGCGACGACGTAGGACGACCGCCGCGCTTGCAGCCTGCGCGCCGGGAAATAGCTGACGACGGCGAGGCCGACCGACGCCAGCGCGGCGACGCCGATGGACGACCAGAATTGGGTCATGCCGAAGTCGGTCAAATCAGCCCCATCGTCCGCGCGCGGCGCTCCACTGACCGAGAGTGTACCCCGTGCGCGCCGCCGTCAAGGCCCGCCGCGGCGCACGAATTCCACGCCCGTCCATTCGTGGTACGCCGGCCCGCTGCTCGTTTTGCCAGGTTGGTACCGAACGATGTTCACTTACGCTTTGCCGCCCTTACTCTTGGCGCAAAGGCCCTAGATCCGGAATCTCATAACTCTTTATCGGATTTACTAGGCCGATTATACGAATGAAGATTCCCCAGCCACGTTCCGCGAACGAGAAACAATTTAATGGGGTGAAGGGATTGATGTTACCGAGAAAGTCTTTCGCTGCTATCGAAACCGTGAATTGTCCCTTTGTGTCTTTGGGATCGACACTGATCCAATAAGGCATTTGGTGCTGATAATACATGCCGCCACGCCCTGCAATAGAGCACACAATTAGCTGTACACATTTTTCATTTGCGATCACGTCGTGGTTCCGCTTGACCCACTTCTTAAGCATCGGAACGAATCCTGCCGTTATAAATCTATCGGGATCGGCAACGACCAGCTGATACGACAGATAACGCTCTCTAGGCTCCAGCGTCAGTACCGGCGAAATGTGTTCTAGCCAATGCTGCTCGTTCTGAAAAAATCCAGCGCCGACGGCTCCCGGCCATCCCGCTGGATTAGGAGCGCGAGCAATGCCGCTATTCAAGCGGGCCATTGATTTGGGGATTCCTGCCCACGTTGTCGTCCCCAGGAAACGCGCAACTGCAAAGTAATATGGCTGGCTCAAAGCACCTAGAACGATGAGGAGTAACAGGGTTGCGAATCCAGAATTAACCAAATGTCTTCGTTTGGGTGTAGGATGCCCCGCTGCTTTTTTTCCAACGACGGCAATGCCCGCAAGAAAATCTTCGAACGAATGATGCCCTTTTGAAAAAAAGATGCAAAACAACGAGAACACTGGCACTGCCAATAGTAGCGAAATCGCCTGCCAGAAAATACTGAAGCTATGTGAGCTATACAGCTGTGCCCGCATTAGCTGAGTGCCTCTGTTAGTGGTGAGCGAGTAGATTTCCCAGAATATCAGTGCGCGAAAAAGTCCACGCGCGATGCTCACCTTTGAAGTGCCTTCATGCGAAAATCGTAAGCGGAAGATTCTCATTCCGAGTGTTCCGCCGAATTTCGATGAAGACAAAACACCCTCATAAATAATAAGCGGCACCGGAAACAGGATCAGAAATTCGAGGGAGCTTGGCTCTGGCGATACGAGAAAGGGGACGTAGACTGCGATCGTGTTGAGTAGGAAAATGGCCAGCCACGAACCGATGGTGATGAAAAAGAAATCGACCAGCGTCGATGCTATGCGGCGTGTCGCGAGAACCATTTGCTTAGTCGAACCAGTGTGGGTTGAATGAGCGATTTCCAGAATGCCCACGTGCCAACCGGTGCCCCCAAGGGCGATCTCTGGCCACGAATTCTTTTGTTGAGACTGGGGGGTTGTCATGAGGACTCATTTTACCAATTGGCAACCTAACGGCTCTCGGAAAGCTTACATCTCGCTCGGGGCTGGGA